>Ga0073936_10000372_pt1 | contig 68470 bp, 47 predicted proteins | sample AliMusrvi5mmetaG_FD_87041 | JGI IMG/M metagenome (GOLD analysis project Ga0073936, IMG submission 87041) | Freshwater lake bacterial and archeal communities from Alinen Mustajarvi, Finland, to study Microbial Dark Matter (Phase II) - Alinen... | ecosystem: Environmental > Aquatic > Freshwater >... | reverse complement strand
CCGCTTCCTCCAGACATCACCTCACGATGATACCCTTGCGGTTCCGCTAGTGGTTCCTGTCACCAAGGTCCACAGAAGGACTTTCACCCCCTAGTCGCAGCGCCCTGCCGGGCGCACTTAAAAGAGGACTGGAGGGTTTTGGGACCCTCCAGTTTTAATTATTTTCCAGCGTATAGGTGTTGTTTGGCCAATGTTGTTCTAATACTTACGTCTTCGTAACCAGGCGAACATACCGGGGCCGCTCAAAGCGAGCGCACTGCCGAATCCAACAAGCGTGGAAGCTTCAGGAACCGCAGGGGTATAGGATACCCCGGATATACCAAACGCTCCGGGAACTGGGTCAAAATAGATCTCTGCACGATCGAATGCAGGACCAGAATACGAAAACACAGAAGGAAGAGACCCATTAGCACCAGCTGGATTTCCTGCTAACGAGAAAAACGCTTGGGTATCAACGGCATTAAAACTGAAGTCCAGTCCAGTCGCGGGTGCTGTAAAATCAAAAATCAGCTTTCCACCATTACCACCTGTAATTCCCGTCGAGGAAATTGTGGCAGAATCTCCTGATCCTAATGAATCATAACTGAAGCTGATTCCGTCAAGCAAGAAGGGTGCAGTGAGATCTGTTGGAGTCACAATACCTGAAAAGTTAACAGTAACTGGTGTAACTGCCATTGCCGCAGTTACCAGGCACATCAGCGCCAGGAGTGAGATACAAAACACTATTCTTTTCATAACATTCTCCCTTTCTCAAACGTGTTAATTAATACTTACCGATCTTTCAATTCACAACAGCAGTGCTGCACGTGTCCGGCTCTGTTTTGAGTAAAGTTCTCCATATTCGCAATACTCTGCACACTTAGTTAAATACTGCAATCACCACCTATACCTGGCTATTGTATTTGCAGATTCAATGAACAACGATCCTCATATTTATGCAGCCAGACCGATCTGCACTTGCTTTCAACCACAACAAATATTACCGCAAGAATCATGCCACTAACCATGTATTTGCAAGTTTTTTGTAATTATTTTTGATATATTTGCAGTTCATAGGACTTATGTAGCACACGCCAGACTATTTTATAGCAGTGTTAATCTATATGCTTAGTATTATATGTGCGTTTGCAGTTCTTGTTATGTCGTAATTCGCAGCCTAGCACTTAGTTATTAATATTTCATACATTGCGCAGCTTTTCCGCGATATTATTGTGAATATTTCAGACGTGGTGCCATCGAGCCTAAACGACTATTACTAGTTTGCATAGAGGCTCAAAGATAGCATTGCTATGGCATACAGACGTACTTATTCTCAAAAGAGGCCATATTCTTTTACTGAAATGTTGAAAACTAAATATTTTCCACATTTATTGTTTTATAGATACTGTAGTCAGGGTAACCAATATAAAACACATTGCAATGTATTAGAGGCATACATACACTTGTCAGTGTGTCTACAATACGACTGTTAGGCTAAATAAACAGGAGGTCAATAAATGTCATTTGGAGTCAAGGAGTGAGGACATGAGAAGCGCGACGGTTCTAGTCTTGATACTTCTGTTGTCTGCTCATTCAATTGCAGCAACAATTATCTCACAGTCACCTGTAACTGGTGGCGGAAACATGAGATGGTCGAAGTTGTGGATAGATCCATCTCCGGCAGGAAACAACATGGATGGAGATGCGATCTGCTATGATGACTTTGTCTTGTCTAAAACCACTTCGATAAACCATATTGAGTGGTGGGGTGATGCAAAACCTGACCTCGGATTTCAGATTGAGTTCTGGAAACAGGATCCAGGTACAAATGCATATCAGCCAAATGGTGTATATCGAGAACAGGGAGCTCAACCGGAAGCTGTATTTACTACAACTGGATTTACAACTTCGACTGATCCAAGTGGAACAACACACTACAGCTTGAATCTAGCAAATCCGATTACATTAGCAGCCAATGATACAACAAACCCCAGATGGTTTGCTGCGATAATAGGATTGACGGATGTCTCGGGTCTAGAATGGAACTGGGCTCAGGGTGTTGACAGTGCCAATAACTCGTTTCAGTTTATCAGAGGAGGTAACAATGGGGGTGATCTCTTCCGGACTCTGCAGGATGGAAGAGCATTTCTATTGGCTGACCCGACACCGGTCAGTACTGTGCCTGAAGCCTCATCGCTGGCAGGATTGGGAATAGGACTTGCCTCTTTAACCTATCTACGAAGAAGAAGATAAGTATTTATCGCAAAACCCAAAACTCAAACGTGTAAAAAACAACAGAAGCAACAACCACAGTCCGGCGGAGTAGTAATTCTCCGCCGGATGTAAATATTGATGATCAGAATATCTATCTCAGGCCCCGAACTTTTCCTGAACATTCATCAACTGAGTCAGGATACGGACAATATCCGTTCCGCGGATTCGGCCTAAGCCGCCTTTGGTTACAGAACGCTCATCGAACGCCTTACAATCATCGATTCGGACATCCTTACCCCAGAAAACGATAGGCACCGGGTCTCCGGAGTGGTCAAGTAACTCACAGGGAGTAGAATGGTCTGCTGTTAACGCAATATATGTCCCCTCAGGAGAGTTTTTCATAAGGTATTCGATCATCTCATCCAGCTTGACAACCATGTCCATCTTAACCTGAGGCTTATTGTCGTGACCGGCGACATCGGCGCCCTTCACATTACACAACACAAAATCGTGATCAACGAACTGATCGATGATCGTTTTGGCCATACTGACCAGATCGGAATCTGTTCCACCTGTAGCACCTGGAGCTTCCGACACTGTCATGCCTACATAACGGGCCACACCATTGATCAACCCTGTCTCTGCCACACAAGCAGCTTTGAGGCCATATTCGCACTCAAAACTCTCGATGTTCGGACCAATACCACCGCCTCTGGGCAGGATAATATTTGCAGGATTCAGACCATTGGCAATTCTTTCTTTGTTTACGGGATGATCCTTTAAAAGCTCGTAGGAACGTTTTACAAATTCATTCACAGCATGGGCCGTTCTGGCACTGGCGACATCCTCTGCTTCGACTGCTTTGCTTGTAAGTACAGCTGCATTTTCGTGATGAGGGTCCGTATCTGTAATTTCGGCGCCAAGATTAGGACCTCTCAATATGAGTGCTCCACGATGTGCAACAGACTCCTTGAACAGTACCTGTATATCACCGATCATCATGCCATCAACTGCGGCTGCAAGTTGTTCGGTGCCACTATTGATCCTGCCTGCTCTCCTATCGGTAATAACCATATTATCGTCAACAGTCGAGAAGTTGCAGCGGAATGCTACATCGCCTTTTCGGACATCCATACCTATACCGGCAGCCTCAAAAGGTCCACGGCCTGTGTAGTATTTATAAGGATCATATCCAAGCAGCGATAAATGAGCGGTGTCACTGCCTGCACGTACACCAACAGCAATCGGGTCCATAAGACCACATTCGCCTTCGGATGCAAGCTTATTCAGGTTCGGTTTGGTAGCACACTCCAGCGGTGTCTTCCCGCCCAGACTCTTGATCGGCCTGTCTCCCAAACCGTCACAGATCAGCAGAAGCGCTTTATTAGAAGCCATTAGATTTCCTCCAGATATGTATGTAGATAATCATAACAGGTAAACAATTATTTCTTGCGGTAAATAGATATCCAATCAGTTGTAACTAAGGTCCTGATCAATCCATCATTGGTCAGCACTCTCAACGCCCCATGTGGATCAGCTCCATCAATAGTGCATTCGAATATCTCCCCGAGTGACTCAACAACCACCTTGCGCCCGATCCCCCACAGGTTCGAAACCCATTGATCAAAAATGCTGTCGCGTCCCCCGGAATTCCATTTCTCCCAGACAGATAATATTTCACTCGCGATTAATCTGCTCAATACATTCGGAGAACCAGTCATCCCGCCACTCAGAGCGACTGAAGTAGCAATACTGGAAAGATCACTTGGAAAACTTGTCTGACAGAGATTCACGCCTACTCCAACAGCCATCGCCAACCCGTCAGCTGTCTGTCTACCCTCGGTTAGTATTCCCGCTATCTTATAATCTCCAACCAATAAATCGTTCGGCCATTTGATCTTCGTGTGGACGTGGCAATCTTTGCACAAAACATTCATAACTGCCACAGCAGCAACTGCCGCAATGAGACCAAAATCCGAAAATCCGAAATCAGGTCTGAACAGTACACTGACCAGTGCATTTTGACCTGATTCATCCTGCCAACTTCGACCGCGTCTGCCTTTACCTTGCAACTGGTGCCCGGCAGCAATTGCAGTTCCCTCTGCTGCACCTTGTTCAGCCAGTGTCAACAGATCATCATTGGTAGATCCGGTCTCTTCAACATATTTAAAATCAAGCTTACTCAAATATACTCACTCAATAATCTTCAGACTGAGGTCGAGTGCCATTACGGAATGTGTCAAAGCACCTGAAGATATGATATCAACTCCGGTTTCAGCAACCTGGGCGACCGTGCTCTCATTGATGTTTCCGGAAGCCTCCAGCACAATTCTACCTGCTATAAAATCAACGGACTTTCTCATGGTTTCCAGGTCCATATTATCCAACAAGGCAGCATCTGCACCAGCTTCTAAAGCCTCTTTGAGTTGGTCAAGGTTAGAGACTTCAACCTCCACTTTAAGAGTATGTGGAGCTCCCGCTTTAGCAGCCTTAACTGCTTTTCCAACGCCTCCGCTGGCAGCTATATGGTTATCCTTTATGAGGATCCCATCAGAGAGTCCAAACCGATGGTTCGATGCTCCGCCCATACAAACAGCATACTTTTCCAGTCTGCGCAGTCCTGGCGTGGTCTTGCGTGTATCCACAATCCTGGCATTAGTTCCTGACACCAACTCTACGTATTTATTGGCCATAGTCGCTGTCCCGGACATCCGCTGCATATAGTTAAGAGCAACCCGTTCACCAGCGAGGATACTCCGAGTTGAACCCGATATCTCAGCCACAACAGACCCAACAGCTACTTTGTCTCCATCAGCAACCGTCTTTCTAAAGCTGACACTTGGGTCAACCTCAGAGAAAACAGCTGCTGCAAGATCAACTCCGGCGATTACTCCTTCAGCCTTGGAAATAATCCTGGCTTTGGAAACCGAGTTTTCAGGAATCGTCAAGAGACTGGTAATGTCCCCACTGCCCAGGTCTTCATCGAGCGCCATTCGTGCAACCGACACCATATATGCTCTGTCCAGACCAATCATATCCGCACCATCCCTTCAATGGCTGCCCTGGCAAGGTCCATTATCTCAACAGGCATGACGATCTCATGCACCATATCCTGCAAACTCCACAGGACCTTTTCCAGAGTTATCTTCTTCATATTCGGACAGATATTCAGTGGACTCGGATTATAGAACACTTTATCGGGATTGGCCTTTTTCAGGCTGTGCAGCAGACCACGCTCAGTGCACATTATAAACTCTTTCGCCATGCTCTCTTTTACATATCTCAGCATGCCGGAAGTGCTCTCGATTGCGTCCGCCAGCTTCAGAACTTCCATCATGCACTCAGGATGAGCAACAACCATAGCTTCCGGGTGCTCACGCTTGGCTTTGATTACATCCTGCGAAATTATCCGGTGATGAGTAGGACAGAATCCGCTGTATGCTATGACTTTCTTACCGGTCTTCGATGCAACATGTGCAGCAAGTGACTTGTCAGGAACAAACAGGACAGTATCCGATTCCATCGACTCCACAACCTTGACAGCATTGGCTGAAGTGCAGCAAATATCGCTCTCAGCTTTGACCTCGGCACTGGTGTTTACATAAGCAACGACCGGTACGCCGGGATGGGCTTTCTTGAAATCTCTGAGTCCTTCAGCTGTTATCATATCCGCCATAGGGCATCCGGCATTCGGATCGGGAATCAGAACTGTTTTTTCAGGCGAGAGTATCTTCGCAGTCTCAGCCATAAAATGGACACCGCAGAACACAATGACCGGGTTCTCCACACTTGCAGCTTTTCGAGAGAGTTCTAATGAATCTCCTGTAAAATCAGCAATATCCTGGATTTCACCCATCATATAGTTGTGGGCCAATATAACAGCGTTACGCTGCTTTCTGAGTTCATTTATTTTCTCAACCAGTTCGATACTCACGATAACCTCGCGGTGTTATATATTTTTCCGGATCAAATATTGCTGTCAATGAATCAAATCATATCTAGCGATCACTCTTCATATAAGACAGATATATTGTTTTTCGCGTGTTTCGCGTAATTTGGCGGTTCTCTTTTCTGAAAATCTGCGTAAATCTGCGTAATCTGTGGATAATTTACTTTTACATGATCTTTTTCGAGTGTTTAGCGCATTTAGCGGTTCACTTTCTCAATCAAGATCGATGCAACCTGTGCGATCTGCTTATTGATTTCAAATTTATCAACTGCTCGTATTCGGCCTGCTTGCCCCATATGCTGCGCCAGTTCTGCATCTGCTGCAATTTTCTGCATTGCATCAGCCAGTGAGTCTGTGTTCCCAGGTTCTACTAAAAGCCCGGTCTCACCGTCCACAACAACCTCAGGCAAGCCCCCCACTCTGCTGGCTATCACCGGTCGGCACATAGCCATTGCATTGACAGCCGTTAATCCGAATCCTTCTTTGAGTGACGGAACAAGAACTGCATCGCAGGAAGCTATCAAATCTCCAATATCGCGTGTAAACGCAATAAAACGCACTTTATCCGAGACAGCCAATTCAGATGCTTTATTCTTCAACATCTGTTCGTCCCTGCCATCTCCCACTACCAGCAATACTGCATCCTGCCGGTCAGAAAATGCTTTCGCAAAAGCTTCAATAGCTGTAAGCTGTCCCTTTTCAACAGACAACCGTCCGAAAACTCCAAATACCAACCCTGCATGTTGAAGTCCTGTTCTACTCCTGGCATCTCTGACAAGTATCGGTGCAAAACGCTCCATGTCTACTCCATTGTAAACTACGTGAACGTTTTTCTCCAAGCCCTGAGCAGCCAGATTAGCTTTTACAGCTTCAGAAACTGCTATAATTCGGTCTGCATACTTGAAGGAAAATGCCGAATTCATCCCGTGCACATGGGCTACACTTGGTATTTTTGCAAACTTCGCCGCGAATGCTCCAAGCAGCGATGCGGTGGATAAATGAGTGTGAATTGCCTGGCAGTTGCTGGATATAATCAATCGAGTCAGCCGTATAACTGTGAGCGGGTCTAACTTACCATGAGTATTCCATGTAATTGGGTTCAGATTGGATTTTTTAGCGTAGTCTACAAAAGTCCTGCCGGATGGACAGAACAGCATAGTTTCGATACCACAATCAGGAAGTCTATTGCACAGCTCAGATACATATACCTCGGCCCCACCGATGCGAGAAGGAGTAATGGCCTCCAGAACGCGAATACTATTTTCCGGATTCAAGGCTTCTCCTCACTGCTCTGCGGATTTTCTGCATAAGAGCGAATCCGAATGTATTCCAGCGCACATTAATTCTGGGGATATCATATGCTCCATCTGTAGGGAGCACAATACCAAGCCTCGTGGAAACAGCATTAGTATAACCTGCTTCAATCACAACTTTTTTGACCCGGTCATCATAATCTCCGTACGGGTATGAAAAACTCGTAACCTCTTCACCAATAACATCCTCCAAAGATTTTTTAGAATCGAGTACTTCAGCTCTGAGTTTATCATCAGAGAGCTGTGTAAGATGAGGATGCGAAAGTGTGTGGGAACCTATTTCAAATCCAGCTTTGTGCATTTCTCTTATCTGCTCTGCACTCATCATATGCTCAAGGTAATCTCCGGCACTGTGGTCCCACTGGTTAATCCCACCAATCTGGTCTGCTACAACATAAACAGTTCCAGTTATGCCTTTAGCTGCAAGAATCGGAAACGCCTTGTCATAAACACTCAAATATCCATCGTCAAAGGTTATCGAATACCTGCTGTTGTCCGGCACACTCGTTCGGTCTGCGATCATATCGCGCAGATCAACAGGCTCCCAGGAATTACTTTTGAGGTAGTTAATCTGGGAAACTAGAAGCGAAGGAGCAACATACTGACCAGCAACCAGTGAAAAAGGCTTCGGAAATCCAAATCTATGGTACATCAACACTGCATTGTATTGCGCAGGACAGTTACGTGTATCCAATTCCAATCCTTTCAAGAGTTTCCAGCACGCACAAATAGTGTCATCCTGAACTGTCATGTTGTTGACTCAACCGTAAGCATGCAATATGCTTATAGTAGAGATTGAAGTATAGGTTGTCAACCCAAGGAGTACCTGATGAAGTTCAAAATCCCCGCATTCCTTGTGATTGTTTTGTTGATATGTTCAGCTGTAATATTTCTGATATCACCAGCATCTACAATCACTCTGGCATCAAAAGGCAGGGCCAAAGCAGTTATTGTTTTAGGCCCGGATGCAACTCAACCCGAACGCTATGCAGCGAGCCAACTAGCTGAGTATCTGAAGAAAATCACTGGTGCTCAGTTCAAAATATCCACCAGCTCTACTAGCAAAGACTGTCGCATATTCGTCGGACAGACTGCTGTAACTAAAAAGAGAGTCGGATCATTCAATTGGTCATCTCTTCGCAGAGATGGAATTCTCATAAAAACCATAGGAAATGACCTTGTACTATCCGGAGACAGGCCCAGAGGCACCATGTATGCCGTCAACACTTTTCTGGAAGACCAACTGGGGGTTAAATGGTGGACATCAGACACAGAGTATGTCCCTGTCAAACGTGAACTCAGCATAAGTAATCTGAACACAGCCTACACCCCTAAGCTTCGTTGCAGAGAAACATATTACGCCAGAGTAATGCAAAAAGACGCAGAATTCCCGATCCGGATGAAACTCAACGGACACTTTGAACAGATACCTAAGGAAAAAGGTGGACACTATACAATCCTGGGTTTCTGCCATACTTTCTACCAGCTTCTCCCTCCCGAGAAATACTTCAAAGCCCATCCTGAATGGTATAGTGAAGTAGGTGGAAAGCGCGTAGCATCAAATCAGTATCCATCCGATGCGAATGCTCAGCTTTGTCTGACCAACGAAGAGATGAAGAAAGAACTGGTTGCTCAAGCTCTACTATGGATCAAGAAGAATCCCGAAGCCGGGATAATTTCCATCGCACAGAATGACTGGGGTGGAGCATGCATGTGCGAAAACTGTAAAGCCCTGGTTGCAAGGACCGGTTCACAGTCCGGTGCGCTTATTACCTTTGTAAACTCCGTTGCGGAGGAGATCGAGAAGCAATATCCTGATTTCCTGGTAGAGACTCTTGCCTACCAGTACACCCGCAAAGCGCCGACAAATGCCAGACCCAGGGACAATGTCCTTATCAGACTCTGCTCGATCGAGTGTGATTTCGCGCACCCGATGACGGCAAAATCCAATGAATCATTCTACAAAGACTTGCAGGATTGGAAAAAGATATCCAAACTTATGTATGTCTGGGATTACACAGTCAACTTCTCCAACCTTCTGATCCCTCATCCCAACTTCCATGTCCTTGGAGACAACCTCCGCACATTTGTGGACAATAACGCCATAGGGATGTTTGAACAGGGTGACGGGTTCAACCCAGATGCCGCATTCGCCTCCTTGAAGACCTGGATGATAAGTAAGTTAATGTGGAACCCTCAGCTTGATGAGAAGAAACTAATCAAGGAGTTCCTTGAAGGTTATTATGGCAAAGCTGGGCCATATTTGGCCGAATATATGGATGTTATGGAGAAAGCCGTCACAGAACAGAAAGCCTACATGGGCTGTTTCATCAGAAAGCCTGCTTTCTATAATGCAACTTACCTTACACAGGCAAATGTTGCAATGCAGAAAGCTTTGGATTCCGTAAAAGACAATCCTGTGTTGCTCAAGCGAGTCCGCATTCAGAACCTGGCCCTTGAGCATTTACTTATAATCACCAAACGCTCATTCGCCATGAAAAAGACCAGCGTTCCTGGAATCGACTGGCAAAACACAGCTAATGACTACCTAAAGCTGTCTGATGAGACTGGAAATGTCTTTATCGGGGAGGGCTCAAAAATGGATGACAGCTACAGATCATCCTTAATAGCACAAGCTGCATCAACAGTCGTATTCCACGAGCCGCAGCCACCCGCGAGTTGTGCTAATCTGTCAGCAAATGACTGGATTGATATTCAGGAAGACAGATTCTCTCTAGCTGGTGAGGGTGAGTGGGTCAATGTTATGGGAGATCCGACGTCATCCAATGGTCTGGCAGCAGTAATGCCTGGCAGCACAAACCAATGGGCTGTTCAGGTTCCACTGCAGACCAGTGATGCTATCACCCCCGTTGTTGAGGTAAAAGCATCAGTCAAAGTTAAAGCAAAGGCAAACTCAGGACCTGCATTTACATTCGGTATATATGACACCGTCAAAGGGCATGATGTAGCAACTCTGGGTGTAACCCTTAATAAAATCACCGACGACCAATACCACGAATACAACCTCGGTAAGGTTGAAATAAAACCAGGTATGTCCGTTTACCTGGCTCCGCCAAAAAACGGGGATTTAGTTGATACCGTATCAGTCGATAGAATATACCTGACAGCCGTTAAATAACAACATTTTCCGGGAGCACTTGGAAGTGCTCCCGGAGGTTGATTTGTAGTGCAGGCTCCAGCCTGCTATACCCGTGTCTCTTATAACCTTCAATATTTTGTCATTCCGAATGTAATGAAATATCCACTTTTCTTCCACTCTTTACTTATTATTGCCCCCTCTACAAACAAAGGAAAACAATCCTCAGTGTAGAATATAATCACATAAACGCAATCACGGATTTCAAAGGAGACCACCGAATTGAGTTTCTACACCATTGCCAAAATTGCATTCCTGTGCATAATCATACTCAGCTTTCTGTCTATTCAGGCACCGGCAGAGGTAAAAGCCTGGTATACCACGAGCACACTCAAGGTAATGAGAGATGCGAAGCCGCAGCGCACATCCAAATACAAACTCTATGCTGCAAAAAACGAAGTAGAGGCCTGCCAGCTTGTTCTACTTTCATCCAAACCAGTCAACGGTATCAAAGTCCAGGTCTCAGACTTAAAGCATAGCCAGGATAATGGAACTCTGAAAGCGAAACTGTTCAAGATGGAATATGTCCCCCTCACCGACAAAAAAATCCCCTACCCGGACCCACTACCCCCACTTGCGGGCTCAATTGATCTGCAGCCAAACCAGGCTCAGCCAATCTGGATATCAATTCGAGTTCCAAAAGACGCCGCTCGTGGTCTATATACAGGGGAAGCTGTTGTCGAAGCCAACGGTGTAAAGACCAGCTATCCTTTGAGCTTGTCAGTGTGGAATTTCGCTCTGCCGGATACTCCATCGTCGGCTACTGCTTTCGGTATCATCCCTTCATTCATTGCAAGAACACACGGGATCGCAGATAATTCAGCAGAACTTGCCGGGTTGACCTCACGATATTATGAAATGCTCATTGACCACAAAGTCTCTCCTTACAACATTCCCGTCGATCTGATGAGCAAGGAAGCCGAAAAATACCTGAATGATCCCCGAATGTCCTCTTACTGCATTCCATATCCGGATAGTGACGAGGAACTGGTAAAAACCGCTCAAAGGCTCAGATCCGGTGGATGGTTCAAGAAGGGCTACTACTATCCAATCGATGAGCCCGTCAACCCGGAAGCATATGAAAAGTTTAAAGCAATAGTAGATCGTCTGAAGAGACTCGTTCCTGACTACAGGCTGGTCACCCCTTTCTTCAGGCACCCGGCAGTCGAGGGACAGGATGCATTCACTCAAATGACCGGAAGCGTAAATATCTGGTGTCCGACTTCCAACTTCTTCGACACCGAACCAAGAATGGAACCTTACATGGCCCAGAGAAGAAAAGCCGGCGACACCACTTGGTGGTATGTCTGCTGGCTGCCCCATGAGCCTTATAATAATTTCCTGGTAGATATGTCTGCTATGTCACACAGAGTTCTGCTCTGGCAGCAGAGAAGACTGGGAATGCAGGGGCTTCTATACTGGTGCACAACCTACTGGAACGCCAACACAGGATGTGTAGACCCCTGGACCAATATGATGACCGTTGCCGACCTCAGCCCGACTGTCTTCGGTGATGGATCGCTGCTATATCCCGGCAAAAAAGTCGGCATAGATGGCCCGGTGTCATCATTCAGACTGGAGATGCTTCGTGAAGGCCTGGAAGACTTCGATTACTTCACTATAGCAGACAAAGTCCTCGGTCCGGAAATAACTCAAAGCTATGTAAATCAAATAGCCCACACTCTCACAAACTTCGAGAGAGACCCGAAGAAATTGGAAACAGTACGAAAAGAACTGGGAACCGCGATCGAGAAGGCCATAAAATCCTGACACTAAGACCCATGTCATTCCCACGAAAATAATGAGAATGGCAGGCAATTCTCTTCGGAATCCACAATATTAGGTAGTGTAGTGAAAACACAAAAATTGGAGGCTATATAGTGAACACATATTTTGTCTTGCTAACACTAATATGCATACTACTGGTAGCTTCGCTGAGTGTACAGGTATCCGGCAGCGTCAAAGCCTGGTATACTCCCAGCACTTTCAAAGTGATGAGAGATGCAAAACTGAAGCGAACGTCAAAATGGAAACTCTACGCAGCTAAAAACGAAGTAGAAGCCTGCCAGCTTGTGTTACTATCAAGCAAGCCCGTTGATGGCGTCCGCGTCTATGTGTCTGATCTTGAGCATACTCAAGGCAATGGGACTCTGAGTGCAAAACTGTTCAAGGTAGAATATGTCCCCATCACCGAAAAGAACATCCCCTACCCCGATCCACTCCCTCCATTGATGGGAACTATCAATCTGCAAGCAAATCAAGCTCAGCCAGTCTGGATTTCAATTCGTGTACCAAAAGATGCTGCCAGGGGTCTATACACTGGGGAAGCCATCGTTGAAGTTGCAGGAGTTAAGACCAGCTATCCTTTGAGCATCGGAGTCTGGAACTTTGCCCTGCCGGATACTCCATCTTCAGACACTGCTTTTGGGATCTATCCAACATCAATTGCCAGAGCACATGGAGTCAAGGACAACTCACCGGAGCTTGCAGGACTAGTCGCCAAATACTACGAAATGCTGCTGGATCACAGAGTGTCAGCATACAACATACCCGTAGATCTGATGAGCAAGGATGCTGAGAAATATCTAAACGATCCCCGAATGACTTCCTTCTGCATTCCTTATCCGGATGATGACACTCAGATGCAGCAAACTGCAGCAAAACTCAGAGCCGGTGGCTGGTTCAAGAAAGGTTATTACTACCCTATAGATGAGCCTTTCACCCAGGACTCATTCACTAAATTCACTGAGATCATCAACAGACTCAAGAGAGTTGTCCCGGACTACCGCATAACAACTCCATTCTACCGGCATCCTGATTTCGGAAACAAAGACGCTTACGAACAGATGACCGGCAGCGTTAATATATGGTGTCCAAACTCCAACTTCTTCGATATTGAGCCTAAAACCAACGCCTATCTGACAGAAAGAAGAAAGGCTGGAGAGAAGACCTGGTGGTATGTCTGCTGCGGACCCGGTGATCCTTACAACAACTACTTTATTACAATGTCCGCTGTGTCCCATAGATTGCTGATGTGGCAACAGAAAAGATTTGGTATACAAGGCCTCCTTTACTGGAGCACCACATACTGGGAATCCTGCATAGAACCTTGGAGCAATATGATGACCGTCCCGGATATCAACAAAAACATATTCGGAGATGGATCATTAATGTATCCAGGCAAGAAAGTCGGCATCGATGGACCCGTATCATCCCTGAGACTTGAAATGGTCCGTGAAGGTCTGGAGGACTTCGACTACTTAACCATAGCCGATAAAGTCCTGGGCCCGGAAGTAACAATGACCTACATAAACCGAATAACCCGGACTCTGACGGACTATGAAAAAGATCCATCAAAACTGGAATCAGTAAGAAAAGAACTGGGAACAGCAATAGAAAGAGCTAATAAACCGTAATCCAATCCGTTCACCCTGAGCAAAATCGAAAGACGCATAACAGTGAATTGTGGTGCAGGCTTCCAGCCTGCAAATCGCTCGTGTGCAATTTGCAATTGCACACGAAACAGAATCACCACCCGTTCGTCCTGAGCTTGTCGAAGGGCGAACGGGTTGGTATATAGTCATTAATCTGCACGTCCCAGATAAAACCCAGCAGGAATCCCCATCACATCATAATAAGCAAACGGAGCTCCCCATGCACACAAGAATCTGCTCTCACCACCAGATGAGAATATGGAATCGATCATTTTATAGGGAGATGACTTAATCTTCCAGAGCCCGGGAATTCGACACCACAAATCCACATGCTCAAGCTGATCACTCTCTGCCGGGTAATACCGTTTTGCAGGTTTACCTGTAACTTCCTGGAAACTGGCAATCCAGTGCGCGGAGCGTTCAATATGCTTCTGCCACTCCCCATTCCTCCAGTATGTATTCAGCCATGTCCATGAGAACATCGCATAGCTCCCGTATAGAGTATCAAACTTCTTATTCCAATATTCCGTGTCAGCAATGGGTATAGCTCCTGTCGCTGCATCCTGAATAGCCAGCCCGGCCTCCATCTCATTTGTCACAATATCTTTGGCAATTTCCGACTTGTAGAATGTTGATTTTGTTTCAAAATAAAGCAGAGTATAAACTAATGCAAGCTCAGCATTCTGATTAACATCGACCCACGGATCCAGTTTCGCTGTATTATATGGTTTGTCAGATTTGCAGTATCCGGCAACAAAGAGATTATAAGTCTTCTCCGTGCCAAGCATCGTATAATGGCGGCGCGGCAAATGTATCATAAGTGCCCGGGCTCCCTGGTCCGCCCATTCGAGGTATTTTTTATCTCCGAGTATTTTATAAGCCACGTAGAAGTTATATATCTGCCTGGCATCTGTATCCCGGTTGAAACCGAGTTCTGTTATCAGCAAATGATCTTCGTTCTCGCGTGAATGAGCAAAATCAAAATGCAATACAGCCGCTTCGCGATATTTAGCGTTTCCAGTGCATATCCAGGCAGACAATAGTTCAATCCCGGGTTCAGTTGGATAATATGGAACCCCACTGCGCAGTTTCTTTCCAGCATCAAAAGCAGCGTAATTTTCCTCCCAGCATTTACTTATCACCTCAGAATATTTACTATGTCTGAAAGCTTTTCGCAATGAGGAGGGATTATTAGCCTTATCACCTGCAGCCCAGCAATTTAATATACTGACAATCAAGCACATTACTATGTAGATCAGAGCAATAGAACACTTCACCACGGACATTCACCCCACCGGGATTTACACTTGAATATATCGAAGAGTATATGGGATTTACTGTGAAAGGACAAGAATGCCACACTCACTACTCATTGACAAAGCCCATTCTCTCACGCATAATGTGCTTGCCGGTATAAGCAGACGTTGGAAAACGAACTATAACAATCTGCAGGGAGTAGAAATGCGCACAAACACAAAAAAACCTACACTTGTAAACTCCATTTTGGGAAAATCGATATTCTCAGCACTAATAGGATTCACTGTTCTGTTATGCACATGTGCATCAAATGCACAGACTATTAGCATCCTGCCCAAAACTCCAACAAATCCAGTCAAAATCATATCCGGAAAGTCTGTATTATATCCAATTGAAGGCTTCGGTCCGATATTCCTCGTAAATGGTAGTGAAATTGGGCCTGGTGACTACAAGGTTTCTGTAATTACAAAAACACCTGTTCCCAAAGGCATGCGCCTGACTTGTAATGCAACATCAGGAACCTGGTCAGCCAAATACATATTGACTATAACTCAACCGTCTGCAGGCAAGATTACCATCGCATTGACCAGCGATACACCCGCAACAGGCTCAACACCGGGCAAATTCAGTAACGGTGGACTTGCGATCAAACAGTTCTACACAGGTGAACGCGTCACGGAGTCATATGCAATGGAATCCGCGTCTCACGTTGTCTACGTTCCAACTGCCGGAATCTATCTGCGTGGTGCTTGGGATCTTGATGTTTCCAACGCTGCCAGGATCAGCACGCTGAGTGTATTCCACAACCTTAAGGCAGTAGGAGTCCCAATCGCACCTAATATGGCCTATCAATCTGGCATACAGGGTCCGATGCCAAAGCTGAGAGAATTATTCGTCCTGACTGTTTCTAAAAATCTCTGGTCTGCATATGAACTTCTGACGCAGAAACCCAGCGAATACCGCTCGCAGATCGGAAAAATGGTCTACATAGACTTGTGGCATCATGAGATACCAATACAAGAACGTTTTATAAAATGGTTGAACATTGCTACGGCCAATAAGGTCCCATTCGTGACCATTGTGCAAGTCTGGGGTGAACGCGGATTTGATGGAACTCTACCGGACTTGTTCAGAATTCCCGATCACATGAAACAGCAGAACTCAACCATTGAAGAGCTAAAAAGCCTGGTAGATACCTGTAAATCAATGGGACTCGGTGGGCTCCGTGACAATTATCAGCTGGCAACCGACTATTCATGGTCAATCAAAGAGAATATCCTCGGCAAAGGCAAAGATGCTGCAAATGGCGATCTATGGGAAACTGATCACTCAAAGCTTCTACCGCTCATTAAACGCCAGGAAAAGGATATCAAGACCTACTTCAATGACACAGCAAGGTTCTCAGACCAGCTGACAAGCGGCGGAGACGGATGGCCATATATACAGTTCCAGGCAGATTATAAAAGAAGAGCCACAATCAGTGGCGCCAGGCAATCATTAAAAGAGTTCTGCAGGGCTATCAAGGATACAGTCAAAGGCCCTCTGCTCAGTGAAACAATGAACCAGGAGTTCCTTGCAGGCGAATTCGTCGATTCTGCTGACTTCGGAATATTTGCTGGTCACCAGCGCACCGACTTCTCTCCGGACTACAAGCTCAGGTTCCTGCAGCCGAAATCTGCTTACCATTCAATGGGACTGGGGCATAGATTCTTCGAAATGCCATCAACCACGGACTGGTTCGGCAAAGGTATGACTGAGTACTTCGGAGCACAGGAAGACCAGGACGATTACCGCACTTGTGAAGTCCTGTATGGCAACGGTGGATACATATTCTGGTATCCAGGTTACACTAAAAGCAGGGCAATAACTGAAGTTCTGACCCTGGGTGTCGCTCAACCATACTACACTCTGGCTACATTAGACTATGTAAAATACGGTTCAGCTAGTGAATGGAAAACTCTGGAGCAGTTGATTCCCAAAGTAGAGACAACCGACGAGTTGCATACTTGGTTTACACGTTTCCATATCCGATTCAAAAATGGATGCCACATATGGGTAAACCGCAATGCAGATACGTTCTCAGTGAGGCTGCCGGATGGTAGTATGCTGGAACTGCCGCAGTATTCCTATGTAATTTACACTGAAGACAACAACCTGCTCTGCTACAGCGCCCTTGCAAGGGACACAGTCGTATCCGGAGCCGTTCATCGCATTGATTTCTGCCAGGACAAGAAGCGGGGAATCAAATTCATAAACCCAAGAAACCCCAATGGGGAAATCATGGGAGCAAGCATACCTACTCTGTGGGTAAGCGGTAAAATAGCCTACGAACTGACCAAAGACGGCCCCAGCGGAGAGTAGTAGTAAACATGGGAGCACATTGAATGGTGCTCCCATGCTTCATGATTTCACATATAACAGCTCAGTCACTCTAATGTTTCCGTTCGCGCTGAGCTTGTCGAAGCGCAGGAAATTTTCCCGCATCATTCAACAAGCAATGCAAATGCCTTCAACATTTACGCCATCCGGATGTACAAATGACATTCCCAGTAAACTTAACGGCAAATATACTATCCCCACACCATCACATAAAGACCCTTGGTATCAAAACGCTTCAGGAATCCATCCAGATGTGCTCTGTCAATTGATAGCTGCAGGCCTTTACCCGCTCTAAGGATTTTCTCGTATAGTCCATACCAGCACTCTTCCCAAGCACTCGGACTGCCGTCTCCAGCAACCCACTGGATAGCGTTCAGGGATTCTATTTTGCACAGTGAGTCCGCATGAACTACTGCAGATGGTCCATCAAGGTGGTACAGCGAGTATTCTACGTGTTTCGTATGTTCTGTGAGATATGGCACCACGAATTCATCGAACATCGAAGGAGACAACATAGCCGAGATATCACTCTGGAACTTTGATGTCTTCCCTTTCCCAAGTATCAGGAACGCCATAAAGCTGTTGCCGTCATGTTCAGGGCTGATAATATCATACAACTCATCGAATGACTGATAATAGCAATCTGTTATCTCTCTGAGTAGCCGATGGACTTGCTCAGGTTGCTCTACCATCGCAAATAAAAGCTTCTCAGTCCCTATCATCTCTGCAGCGCAGTCCAAGCCCTCGATCATGTCCGGGATCGCTACCATATATCTGCCGGCACTGCGTTCCATCGCTCTGTGCATCGCCCGTTTAGTCCACATATACCAGTAGTTATCCGGATCAAGGACTGCCCTGGCTTCGGATATATTGTCAAAACAAGGTTCATACCATATAGTTGTCTCGCTGAAAACCGGGCTGCAACCCAGAAAGAGCGCCAGGCTGCCGGGTCCAAGAGTTGGAGCATAATGGGGAAAGAAACATCCCGCATATTCCAGGTGTGCCATCTGGTCTTCTGCTCTATCGATAGTTCCTTCAATATCAGTCCACATAGCTCTGTGATCTTCAGGAGCAGGCAGAGGAGTCCAGTTCATTCCGGCTTCATTGACCCTGACATCACAGATCATTGGCTTCTCGTTCTTGGCACTCCACCATTCAGCAAAGAGTTCGTAACACCTCTCCCAGTCGCTCTTAAAATCGTTAGTAAATTGCATAATAAACTCCACATTTCAATTAGGATAAAATATTCAGGATCTAGAACTATCCCCCGGCGCTGGCGGTCCATTTGAACCGTCATCTGTAAAGATTGCAGTACTCTGATCATTCAGAAAAACTCTGCGTATATGTTTGATGTATTCTACAATAGTATGATAGTAGCTTATCAATGTACCTTCGCATCCCCGGTCCGGCATCATCTGGGAATGCAGATCAATATACCTATGGGCAAGGGACATTGCATCGTTGCACCGTTCGTCAACAAGTTTCCTGCCTGCTGCATCCAACTTAGCTGGATCGGAATCATCGCAGATACTGTGCAGCTTCGCCAGATTCTCAACCGATCGCAGATGAAGCTCAGTGCACTCCATTCTATTCATCAGGAAACGCAGGTACTCCCGACCCTCAGCGTTCTTTGTGCCTTTCAAGCAGCCATTCAACTTCTCCCGCAGTAAATCAAACTGCTTAGCTGCTTTCTCTATATTTTCCGCTGACCAACCTCTTGTCCATCCCAATCCGGAAGGGTTGATCCAACAACCGTAGTAACAGAAGCCCAGGTTGAATAGATTGTCCCTGCAAAAAGTGTCCAGATCGTCCAGTTCGGACATAGCTTTTGAGTACTCTGCTGCTTTGCCTAACTTAAGCTCCGAAGCATACTGTTTATAAAACTCTGCAGGAGTCAGTTTGCCATTCACACACAATTCAGCTGCATACTGGATCGACGTCCGGTTCTCTGCTGTCCTCCAGTGGTTGAAATCTATCGCCGGAATTTGTGCACCACCGAGTTTAGACTCAGCCAGGTCTACAAGCTGTTTTGCACCAATCAGAGAGTTCTGCTGGCAATACATTAGGCCATCAAACTCCACCCAGGAATGTATCCCCATCCGCTTCCAGTCATCACCGGTAACTTCCATGGTCTTTAAAGCAGCAGCTACAGCCCGTGCACCATGCGCAGGCATAAAAGTCCATGCAATGTCCTTTGGACTGTGTGCCCTCATATACTCCAGTGCACCTTTGAGGGTCGAACCGGTCTCATATACCCCGACAGTCAATTTCGGGCATTTTGATCCTAAATCAGCTCTCAGCACATCAACTGCACCAAAGTATCTCCCAAGTGTCTCTTCAGGGTTGCCGAAATTCTCCGAAGTTATCATTTCCAGGACATCGATAGCTGGATACTGTTCTAGAATAGCCTTACAGATCTCAGCAGTTTCGGCTGAATCCTTTGCTCCTGGTTCGCAGGAGAACTGAACAGTCATCCCGCACTCTTTGGCTTGCCGGATCACCTCAGTCAGCCAACGCATTGCTGCCTTGCTTTTTGCTGCGCTATCCTCATAAACAGGTTCAATCTCAGGTATACAGAACATTTTCTCGTTGCGAATTACTTTGCGCATACCCGGGTCATTTGGAATCGGATGATTTTGACCGTAGAAGAACCCACCCGCTAGAGAACCGTTCGGTGTTTCATAGAACATCCCTGGATAACTGTGGAAAACGATCTTATTGAATCGAAGTCTTGCCAGGTTGCGGATATAATTTTTAGCTTCCCAGACAGGATATGAGGATATATCCATAGGAAAATTTATGTGCAATCGAATCCCGCGCTGGGCAACTGTTGGAGTTATCTCGCACTGCCAGCCAAGGACCTTATTCAATTCGAGTTTGTCAGGCAGCACCGTACCCGTGACATTAAACAAGACTCCTGCTCGAGCCAGCATCGTATAAACTGCATGCAAAACACAGGTAGAGTCATGCCCGGCCAGCTCCACTACCAGAGCTTTATTTATCGGAGTATTGGAAGCACGAACTGCAAAGGTTGTAGGCTTTAATGAACTATCAGTTTTAAGTCTAAACAGCCAATAATCCGAATGCTGACCTGCGGGAGCATCCAGAACTGCTAATTCGGTAGTAGCATTAAGAACCTGCCGCAATTCACGGGAAGCATACTGCAGCACTTCATCCGACTTAGCGCATTCAATCACAGCCACACTCGGAGAAAATCCCGCAGCCGTAACCATTTCAGTCGCAGCCAGCAGAATGCATATCACTAATAACACCATGAGACAAAACGAACCAGTCCACATCGGCTTATCCTCCGTGCAATAATCCATCAGCAATTATAGTCTATATTCTGACAACACTCGAAACGAGTGTCAAACGCCCATGTAACAATTCATTTATTCGCATATTTCCGTTCACCCTGAGCTTGTCGAAGGGTGAACGAGTTTTACACCAAGAAAATTGAAATATTATACACTCGTGATCATCTTCAACAACGACTGTGGTGTTACAAACAATATCTGGCGTGCGATCTCCATTGCGTCATCCATGCTATATTCGCCAGCATCGACCTTTTCGGCCAGAACCTTCGCAAGCTGATGTTTCAAAATCACTGCTTTCCCATACGCCCATTCGATACAATAAGCATCAGAAAAGAATCCGATTTGTTTGTTGACAGGCAGCATATCCAACCGTTCATTCATCACCTGTCTGATAATTGATGGAAAGAAATTGTGCCACCAGTAACCCGCCAGGGACAAGTTGGGCAGTTCACGACACATAGTGCACAAAGATTGATTCGCGTGCTGACTGGACAGGAAACACTGGAAATTGATACCCGGGTGACGACTAATTATATCTGCTACATCTGCAATTGTCCGCTGAGTCAATCTGCTTCCGGTTTCATATGGAAGTGGTTCTGCTCCAAAACTGAACTGGAATACAGGTGGATTGGGGATTTTCTCAAGTTCGGTCAAATAGGCTTCATTGACATAAGATGCATATATATCACGCTCATAAGGACCAGCATTCTCACGCTTGAGCAGTGCTTGAGCCATCTCACTATCAGAGACACTTCTGAATGCAATATCAGTCGAGATGTGTGTGGCTGTAGAGATAATCTGTTCAGTCGGAATCTGACTCACATACCACTGCATTGCCTCCTGCACATCATCGACTGTCACTACCACTCTGTCTGCTACCGGACGGGTTCCCCCACCAACAGGGAGAGGGTTATCTTGAGTCCTTCCCCAGCATCGTTCAAGTTCATACAGGGCAGTATCATACTCACCCCACTGGCTCCTGGTAAAAAATGCCCACTCCAGGGAGTATTGCAGAACATCGTCATCTTGCCCATCTTCTCTTCGCTCGATCCCAGTGCATAAACGCCCGATGTTAGCCTTGCTCATAATCCGCCTGGGCCAGGACTGATCATCGGATTTCTGCCTGATAATCGAATCTATCTCCTGCCAGTTGCTTTCATTAACCGGCTCATCAATCCCATATAGATCGCGCAATATGATCCTTATACCATATGATATCGATGTGTTGCGGACGAACTGAAGATATGGCAGCAGCTGCACGATCCGCCCGTGAGCTTCCTCTACCGTCGGCCAATCAGGATAAGCAGTAAGGCGTGCACCATTGGGACACCCGGCAGCATAAAGATCGCTGATCGCCATGTGGTACAGCAGAATATCATGAAGTCCACGCGCTGCCAGCTTTCCACCAACAAGATGAGTATGCACGTCCAAAATCGGAAGCTGGGATATCTGTTCAAAGATTATCTGTTGAGTCTCTTCATTCCTCATAATGATCTCCAGACTTTTCACTAATCCTTATAGACTGACTTCCACAATCCAATTTGCACATAGATTCCTGGTAAATTATAATACATCGTCATCCTCAATACCAGTGTCGTAGATATAAGCGAACGCATCATATTTATTCTGCAAGGCAGCTTCCGTTCGTCCTGAGCGAAGTCGAAGGACGCGGATATACACAAACCGTTCATCTTTCTTGTCGAAGTGCAAACAGGACTTGAGTGAACCACACGACAAAACGGATGGTTAGGCGTTTGCCTAACCATCCGTTTTGTCGTGTGTAACCTTTTCCTTTGATCTGCGTCGATATAATCTTTGGTTACTAAGCAGGATTCAGAATAGCCTTCAGGTCTGCTTCGACAGTCGTGACCGGCGCAAGACCGAAGTTGTCCACAAGGACTTGAAGCACTGGAGGCGTAACAAACGCCGGCAGGCTGGGTCCTAGCTTTATATTCTTTATACCCAAATATAACAGAGTCAACAGGATTGCGCAAGCTTTTTGCTCGTACCACGACAAAATCATTGAAAGTGGTAGATCATTGACTCCGCATTCAAATGCTCCCGCCAGCGCTACAGCTATTTGAATCGCCGAATAGGCATCATTGCACTGACCTATATCAAGCAGTCTGGGAATCCCGCCTATATCTCCAAAGTCCAGCTTGTTGAACCTGTATTTACCACAAGCCAGTGTCAGGATCACACAGTCATCCGGTACAGCCTGGGCAAAATCGGTGTAGTAGTTTCTACCGGGCTTGGCTCCATCGCATCCACCGATCAGGAAGAAGTGCTTGATCGCTCCGGCCTTGACCGCATCGATAACTGCACCGGCAACTCCCATAACAGCTCCATGTCCGAATCCAACAGTGATCTCTTTGTCTTCGCCATCTTCTGTAAATCCAGGAGCAGCCAATGCCGCTTCAATGACAGGGCCAAATTTCTGATCAGGAACATGCACAACTCCCGGCCATGCAACTAAACCAGTAGTAAAGATTCGAGCTTTATAGCTCTCTTTTGGTTTCTGGATGCAGTTAGTAGTCATCAGGATTGCTCCGGGGAAAGCATCAAACTCTTTCCACTGGTCCTGCCATGCTCCACCATAGTTCCCCACCAGATGCTTATAGGCTTTCAGTTTAGGGTAACCATGCGCAGGCAGCATTTCACCGTGCGTATAGATATTGATCCCTTTACCCTCGGTCTGTTTGAGTAAATGCTCCAGGTCCAGCAGGTCGTGCCCGGAAACCAGGATTGCCTTGCCCTTGATTGGCTCAACACGGACCTTAACAGGAGTTGGGTCGCCGTATGCAGTTGTATTAGCCTTATCCAGGAGTTCCATAACCTTAAGGTTGAGCTCTCCAACTGCCAGTGCCTTTCCGGTCAAATCTTCTGCTCCGAAACTGGCATTCGTCATATAGTCCATATACTCATGGAACTTGCTGTATACAGCATCGTCATCGACCCCAAGGACGTGCGCATGGTCAGCATATGCTGCTGTGCCTTTCAAGCCGAACAGAACAAGGTCAAGTAGACCTGCGATATCATCTCCGAAACTGGCCTTGCGGCTGATTATACCCACTTCAGCTGCCTGCTTTAAAAGACCATCCAAATCAGTTGCCGGAACCCACTGTGCTGGTCCGGCAAGAGCTTCAGGAGTCTTTCCTGCTTTTGCACAGGCATCTTCATACAACTTCTTCGCCTTATCGCGCATCGCTGCGGCTGTATAAAGGGTCTCAGTCAGACGTGCTGTATCAAAGTCCACATTGGTGACTGTTGCAAAAAGTGCTTCAACAACGAAAATGTCCACGGCTATATCGGATGCTCCGAGAGCTTTCGCCCTGTAAGCATAATTGGAAACTCCCTGGGCTGCATAAATAAGCAGGTCCTGTAGAGCTGCTGTTGCATCATCTTTTCCACACACACCCATTTGCGTGCATCCGGTTCCTCTTGCTGTCTGTTCACACTGGTAGCAAAACATAGTTTTCGATCCTCCTGGGATTATATTGTTGTATAGATTCAGTACATCAGTGAACGTATTTACACACCCGTTCACCCTGAGACAATCATTGACGGTATTTCAACACCCGTTCACCCTGAGCTTGTCGAAGGGTGATAATTTTAGTCGTTGTGTATAGTGCCGTCGATTCCGACGATCACCTGTTCGAATGGCACACTCACGCCGGAAAGCGCAATTGCCGTTTCAGCTATCTTAACCAAACCGCTGCAGCATGGCACTTCCATGCGCAGGACTTTGATACTTGCCGGGCTTGCAGTAGTTATTATATCCGCAAGTTTCGTAACATATGCCTGGGAGTCATCCAGTTTAGGACACCCAACCAGCAACTTTCTGCCAGCAAGGAATCTCTTCTGGAAATCCGGTAAAGAAAAAGCCACACAGTCAGCTGCCAGCAGTATATCTGCACCTTTTAAATACGGGGCAGTTGCTGGAACTAATTTCAGCTGTATTGGCCAGTTTGTCAGCATAGAAGGTTCCGCTTCTGCATCTTCCTGAGCACAGCAGGCAGCAGCCGGTTTCATATCTCTGACCATGGTTCCGGGGCAGCCACATGGAAGCTTATCTTCCTTCTTTGCACTGACCGGTTCTGCAGGTTTCTGAAGTCCGGGAGCCTGGCTCTCATCATATTCTGCAGCTTCGCGCTGTATAATAGTAATAGCGTCAACCGGGCATGTCCCCAGACAGTTTCCGAGTCCATCACAGTACGTGTCACTTACAAGCTTCGCCTTGTCATCAATCATCTGAATGGCGCCTTCGTGGCAGGAATCCACACAGATTCCGCAGCCAATACACTTCTTGTCATCAATCTGAATAATGTTTCTAACAGCCATTTTATTCTCCTGAAATCGGATATCTGAATCCGAAATACTAATCACTCTGCTGGCTTATCTGTATGCACAGCGACAAACCTATCAAGAGTAGTCTTTGTAAAATACTCCCTGACTTCATTGTTGACTGACTCCATCAACCCACCGAGTATACAATCAGTTGGGTTGCATGTATTCCGTCCCAGCAGACAGTAGTTCTCATCCATAGGACCTTCAACAGCTTCATACACTTGCATGAAGTTAATCTGATCCGGAGTCCGTGCCAGTCTGATTCCTCCACTCGGTCCTCTTTCAGACTCTACAAGGCCGGTTTTTACAAGCCTCTGAACGACTTTGGCCAGATGGTTCACAGAAACATTCAGCTCGGAGGCAATGTTGTGCACTGTCTGTCTGTGTTGATCATTGGACGCCAGCACTGCCATTGCGTGTAAACCAAGGGATGCTGCATCTGATATTTTAAAGAGCTTAGCCATTTGTTCCGTCCATTTAGGTATTGTGGTATTATTATACCTGATAATACCGTATCCTAAACAAAATAGCAATCATTATTTTGAAATATATAAATATCGTGCTGAAATATAGGTGTATCCATTAATAAGTATAAACAATAATGATGCGCGGTTATGTCATTCCCAGCTTGACTGGGAATCCAGAAAACAAAGTAATTAGTAGTACTTCAGTTGCTGCAATTCTCTTCGAAATCACAGGAATGACATGTGTTAAAGCAGGACTATTTGTAATACATGAGGAATTGTTCTTCAATACACATATTACATACTTGGAGGCTGTCCATAATGCAGATGCCCTATGGAGATATTGAAGGAAACACTATAACAATCAAGTTCTCAACCGCTGATTTCTCGATGGCTACTGTGATTGCCGCTATATGCGAACACCTGGATGTTCTAGAAGAGCTGTGCGTGTCATTTGTCGGAGCCGGAACCGAGATTGTAGAGGGTCCAACACCAGTCTTCAGACCCACAAATATAGAAGCTAAGTTCGAATACACCGGACAGGGTGATGCAAAATCGTCTCTGGAACGCACCTATCTGCTTATGTGGAAAGGTGTCATATCTACTTTCCCGAATGAGCAGGAGTGGGCTCAGGCCAAATCAGAGTTCGGCAATTTTATCATGGCACAGGCCGATCTACTGAGAGCAAGAACAGAAAACTCCAAGAGTTAATCGACTTTGTGTAAACTCGTTCGTCTAATATGTGTAATCGCGTGCCTGCTGGCGGCTGTCCTGTCGACTGCATTTGCCAATGATCCATCCTGGGTCGAGGTAGATATATCACCTCACAAGGACGGAAAAGCTACATTCGTCTACAAGATCAGATACGCCAACATCCAGGAGACCATGCACGGTTTCTATTTTGGCGGTTTCGGAGGAATGACCCCGCACTTCAGTTACGACAAGTCCCAGGCGCTAACCGGCTCCGGACAGCGTTATGGATTGTCAATTGAACCTTATGAAGGCGACAAATTCGATGTTGTGCTTGCTAATGGGGATTCCGTATCCTCCGGTGATATTACCTACATCCTGCTTTTTGCCGGTGACCTCAAGGGCAGCGGCATGCTTGGTCTCACATATAACAAAGACTTCGGCAGGCTTGTATATCTGGACTGGGCTCCATGTGAATGGGACACAGCACTCCAGCACTACACAATCTACCTGCACTACCCGATCCTTGTCCCTGGCAAAACCGTCGACCAGAAACTGCTGACCAAATACGGTTTCCGAACTGAGAAATTCGTCAATGCAGATTACTTGATCAGTTATTACGGACAGGAAGATAACGGCAAGTACTGGCTTACAGTCCGTTTCCATATGAACAACATTCCTGCCTACGGCAAAATGCCGATCAAGTGCTATATCAATGCCGACAACTTCACAATAACCAAACCCCAAACCCAGCCCAAACAGGGACTTAATGAGCCACTTATTAATCCACCTGCACTTCCGGAATCCGGAAATACACCGTCCGAGGATCAGTGGCCATCTTCAGGCACAAATCTACAGCCGCCTGCAGATGCAGCCGGGAGAGTAGCAACCGGATATGTATTTCTCATCATTCTCGTCTTTATAGCTATCTATATAGCCCGTAAAAAAGCTGCCAACAACACGATGGCGCAGACTCAGCTGGACCAGGTCAGTTGGGAGAAAGGTGACTGGACACCTCCTAAGATCAAAGTATCCAGCTTCAGACAGGCGGGAAAGATTGCGGATCTTACTATAGTGGAAGCAGCACTGTTGCTTGACATTCCTCTAGCAAAGATAGTTGGCGCTATGATAGCCCATCTGGAACACATCGGAATGGTCAAAGTGCTGTCTCTGGATCCTGTCCGGCTCGAAAGGCTGTATCCTGCAGGAGTAGCTCCTACCGAAATGTATGAAAGCATCCTGTTCAATGCAATCAAACCCGATGGCAGCCTGTTCGATGCCGATATCAAAAATATCTTCGAAGAAATGACCGATAAAATCCAGGCAAAGGCCTGGGACTGCGACCTGGATGCTACAAAAGAGCATTACCGCAAGATGATCCAGGAGCAGTTCGAAAGAGTTAAAAACGGCGAGGATATAGACCAGGGCGGATACATCAGATTCTATGCATTCAATCTATACTCTGATACCGGCAGGGCTGTAGACATCAGCCGCAGCTACCAGACAACCACTCTGCAGAACATGAGCTACGCCTCGTTCATACACTCAGATGCCTGCCATTCTGCGTGCTATGTCCATACCGCCTGCCACGATGCCTGCCATTCAGCTTGTCACTCCGCATGTCATTCTGCATGTCACTCTGCCTGCCATTCAGCCTGCCACTCAGCCTGTGTCAGCGGAGGTTCGCACTGATGAAACCTGACATCAGCTGGATAGATGAGTTCGCGCAGAGCATGAAACCGCACGTATTCGTCCGGGAGAGGGACAGTCTGCTTATCTTGCTCCCAAATCAGGCATACAAACTCAACCCGAGCGGTATCCATCTGCTGAAGCACGTTCTCGACGGTACTCCTATATACACAGTAATGGGAACATGGGCGGATGATGAGCAGGCGTTGGAAGATGTGCATGAGTTCTTCTGCGATGTGCGTGCGCTGGTAATGGGTTGTTTGGGTGATGGACAGGGACGCCGCGCTGTTGAGACCGGGACATTCTCTAGGCCCCACAACACCTATCCGGTGCTCTCCGAAATAGCCATCACCTACCGCTGCAATCTCAAATGCCGTTTCTGTTATGCCGGATGCAACTGCACCCGTAAGCCAAATAAACAGGAAATGACTACCGCGCAGGTAAAGCAAGTCCTGGATATCATCCGATACGAGGCCGAAGTCCCGAGCGTCAGTTGGACCGGAGGAGAACCGCTCCTCAGAGATGATCTCTCGGAGCTTACCAGTTATGCTGTTTCAATAGGCATGCGTGTCAACCTGATAACCAATGGCACGCTGGTTACCAAAGACCTTGCAAGCAGACTAAAAGACAGTGGACTCCGAAGTGCGCAAGTCAGTCTTGAAGCTCCAAATGCCGAAGTGCACGATGCATTGACTACAGTAACCGGTTCATTCGAATCCACATTAAATGGAATCCGAATTCTGCAGGACACCGGTCTCCACGTGCATACAAACACAACCCTGAACTCAGAGAACCTTGCCTGTGCCGTTGACATGCCAAAGCTGGCCAAAGACCTTGGTTTCGATCGTCTATCAATGAACATGGCAATCCCGTGCGGCAGCGCTAATTCAGGTGGAGTCACTATCAAGTATACCGATGTTGTCAGCACTGTTGAGGATGTTCGCAAGGTCTCCCGCCAGATCGGGGTCCAGTTCATGTGGTATTCCCCTACCCCTTATTGCATCTACAATCCAATCGCTGCAGGGCTTGGTGGAAAATCCTGCGCTGCCTGTGATGGACTCCTGTCGGTGACTCCAAGTGGGGATGTCATCCCGTGTTCCAGCCTCGATCAACCAGTAGGCAACCTGCTGCGTTCATCATTCGAAAAAGTCTGGAGTTCAAAAAGAGCTGTCTACTGGCGGGAAAAGCGTTATGCAAAGCCGATGTGCACAATTTGCGAGAGCTTTGACTTATGCTCCGGAGCCTGCCCTATCTACCTCGATGCAATGGGCCATGGAGAGATTGAAGAAGCAAGGTGGCCAGCAGCGGTATGAACGACTCTGACAAGCAATTCGCAATAGCCCCGAACATGCCCCTGAATACGCGGTATGGATTGATTATAGTGCTGGCAGTAGTCGGATTCACTCTGCAGATGCTGGTCAATATGATCCTTGGACTCCTGTTTCTGGTCCCCGTAATGCTGCTCTGTTTATCCAAAGGCCTGGATACCAGACCAGCTCTGCAGGGCAGTGCCGAATGGAAAACAGCAACTATAGATGAATTCAAGAAAATAATAGAACTCTTTAACGCTGCAGACAACTTCAAACAACGCTCTGGTGCATTTTCACTCTCTTCATCCAAAGGCTGCGGAGGATGCTTCCTGTTCTGCGTTCTCGTTGGATTTGGAGCTATGATACTGTCAGCCACTGCCCCCGCAGTCTCTGAATCCGCCGCATTTGAACCGATTGCCCGTGGAGGCTCACTGGCTGTTCTCTTTGTATTGGATGCACTCGCTCTCGTAGCTCCGCTCTGGCTATTCGGTTCCATCAAGACCTGGGAACCTCCGGAACTGCGCAAGAGAATGGCACAACTGGACTTTATCTACGAACAATCCAAAAGAGCCCCGGACCTGGAGTTCATCCCGAATTTGCTGATGAATAAATCAAACAAAGGTGACGTTCCCATAGAATGCAAGCTGACAGCCAACATAAAAGGCGCCCCCGAGGGATTCCTGGGCATCCAGATACAAACATCCCTTAACAGCGTCCAGGGCACCAACTACCCCTACACCTACTGCGTCCTGGTAGCCAAACCCGAGTTCGGCATGCTGGCAAAAGCAAGACAGCTGGTAGAAACACCTCCCAGGGGTGGATTCAGCACCGGTCTCCTGGCAACAGATAATGAAAAAAAGGAATCCAAATTCGCCAGATACCACGACGCCTTAATAGAGCTAAAGCAGGAAAAAGATGTAGAAATAGCCGTAGTCCGCCAAAACACCAAAGGCACCGGCTACAAAACCTCCCAGGACGAAGCCTACCGGGTATTCACAGTAGCCTACGATCTGGCGAAGAAGGTACTGGGATAGAGTATGCATCGTAACAGTTCAATGTTAATGTGTAATATAATAAATTTCCATTCGTCCTGATTAGCGCAACGCGCGTATCGAAGGATGGAAGGAAATTTACTCACAAATACTGAACTGTTATTATGCATCGGTATCAGAGCTTAAATAAGAGACCAAATTACTTAATGATATCCCGCCTAATCACTAATGCACGCTGGCATCCTGAGTTGTGAAAACCAGATACCAGAGCAATTTCCTCCTCAGTGCATCCGATCAAAAGCTTAATCTCACTGTCCGACTTAAAAGCATCCACAGTAATCGCAATCGCCACCAATTCGCGTCCCGGCATACTGCCTAGCCAGACATCGATCTCATTCCCATCACCTGACTTACTCCCGGCCAAATATCCATAGTCCAAAGGATAAACCAAATCCGGCCAATTCGGATGACAACTCCCCTTCAGACGGTCAATAGTAACCTCACATTTGTCCATTAACTCATCCAGAGCAGTCCAAAAGGAAGAGTTTACATTAACATTATTCATATTTATCCTCATCCTGATAAAAAATATATTGAAACGATGTATTGTAGCGTTAATATTGGAAAGTTGATATTCACCAAATAATCTCAATAATACAGCATATAAAATAGGCATATCAATACGAACAGGTATAAAATATTCCAATAACCACCAACACCCACCTATCCTTTAATCAATCAGAAGCATCTATATCAATGGAGGCTGCGTTTTTGGGTAAGAGTGACGGACAACTGGTCAAGAGGACTCTGGAGGGAGACAGCACTGCATTTGATGACCTTATCGAACGGCATCGCTCTCGCATGATTCATATCGTCCTGGGAAAAGTGGGGATCAGGGAAGAGGCATTGGATATTGCGCAGGAAGCATTTATACACGCATATATGTCGCTTCACACGCTAAATAATCCCGAACAATTTGCTCCCTGGTTGATAGCAATTACAGAGAATCTTTGCAAAATGCGATGGCGTAGAATGCAGAGAGTCACAGTTCCGTTGGATCAGATTGAGATTGCTGACAAGCCAACCATAGGAGACAACGCCGTCCACGATGCACTGGAGATCCTGCCGTCTGGAACCCGAGCTACAGCAAACTTATTTTTCATTGAAGGTTTGAAGCAATCTGAAATCTCTGCAAGACTGGGGATTTCATTACCAGCAGTCAAAGCCAGAATCCGTGAAGCACGAGCAAGCCTCCGGAAGGAGATGGTCGATGTGGCTAAACAAACACCAAAGGAAATGGATAAAGAGTTCACCAGCAATTTGAAGCAAAAGCTGGAACTGGCGAGGTGGTATCGGACAATTGGAGATCACTGCGGCTCTGGAGGAGATGTGATGACTGGCTTGCAGGCTATCTGTAAGAGCGATTTCTCTCCTGCAATGATTGACGCCACTAAAAAGATGATAGATGCTGTGAATGCAGGAAGGACCGTGACGGATACATTGGCAGAGATACCAATCCTGGCCAGTCCTGAAATATCTGCTATGGTGCGTGTCGGTGAACACTTTGGCAGTCTCCACATTGCTGGGCGTGTTCTCGCAGACTGGCTGGAAGTGCAGGATTCTCAACGCAGAATAGAGTTGATCTTCTGGTGCAGAACACTCGGATTCTTACTGGCTGCAGATGTGCCAATAACAGAAACGCTAAACTATGGTGTAGATATTGCTCACAGTAAAGCACTGCAACAGGCTACAAAGGATATGATACGGGCTCTAGGGAAACAAGAGAATACTCAACCAACACAGAGTCCGCTTCGTCCAGTTCTTGATAAATACCCGGATGTCTTCCCGCCAATTCTAAAGGTTGCTGTTCTAGTTGGGGAAAACATCGGCGAACTCGATCAAACTCTACACTGGGCTGCTGACATAATGTCTGACGACCTGGCTCTCAATATCGCCAGTGGCTTGTTGGGTGAAAAGCGCGAACTTACACCGCGCCGTCCTCTTATCATTACTACTGAAAAGCTTCTACCTGCACAGTGCATCATTCTACTCTCAGATCACGCCCCGGATATACGCGCAGCAGCAATAGATGCACTCGGACGCCTGAACTGGACATATGCGGCTTCTGAAATTGCAGTATATCTTGACGATGATTCAGCTGATGTCCGAATAGCAGCAACACGTGTTGTTGCAGAAATGGGTTACAAGAACGCGGAGCAAGTACTGGCAAGACATCTCAAGGACCCAGAACCCATAGTCCGCAAAACAGTCATACAATCGATAGTCAAACTGGAATTGCACAATGCAGCGCAATCTCTGGCAGATGCAGTAATGGACACTGACCACAGGGTTATAAGCGCAGCCATAGATTCCCTCATCGATCTTCAGGAAAACGAAGTAATGAAACAGAAAGCCATTGAGATGTTCCACAGTGAAATCTGTGAAGAACAAGAGCGCGCTGCCTATCTTCTGCGATATTTCATTCCACAAGAGGTTGTGGAGGAACTAGTCAATACCTTGCCGAATGAGTTGTCTGTTCAGCAAATTAATGCAGTAATTGCGTTAGGTCTTTATGGATGCACCCAGGTCCGTCCTTTACTCAATCACCTGATCAAAGATCCCAGTTTCTCAATACGAGCTGCAAGAGCATCGCGGGAAATCGGTGATTCAACAACATCCGCTGCTATACGTGAGGCAACCAAAGCTGGAATCCTGGATGCAAGTTATTCCGAGATTGCTGATGCGATGGATTCCCAGACTTGCAAATGATTCTTCATAACACTACCATAATACTGCTTAATCAAATTGCATACTGAGGCGCTCCATGATAAAAACCGGCCTGTCAGTCCTAATAGAAACCCGACTAAGCGAGCTCAAAAACGCGCGTATAGGTATAGCAGCCAATCACGCATCAGTCACTCCTGATCTTGCTCATATTTCTGATGCCCTCTCTGATGCTGAAGTCAATATCAAGGCATTATTCGGACCGGAGCATGGCGCTCGAGGAGATGTTGGAGATGGCATGGAAGTCGGGGATTATATGGATCCCAGGCTGGGAGTGCCGGTTTACAGTTTGTATGGTAAACACAAGGCCCCAACCAGCCAGATGCTGGATGGGATAGACATAATGCTGGTGGACTTGCAGGATGTCGGTTCACGTTTCTATACGTTCCTCTATACAATGTCAGCCGTTATGGACGCATGCGCAAAATGCAGCATTCCTGTTTGGATATTGGATAGACCGAACCCGATATCCGGGCTGAATCCCGATGGCCCTGTGCTGGACACGCAATTTTCATCGTTTGTAGGAATGTATCCCATTGCCCAGCGGCATGCGATGACTGTTGGGGAACTTGCCAGGTATTTTCATTCTGAGTTTAGTGTCGGAGCAGAACCCGAAGTCATTCAGATGCAGGGTTGGTCACGAAACACATGGTTCGACCAGACCGGGTTGCCATGGGTAATGCCTTCTCCCGGTATGCCAACCCTGGACACAGCAACTGTATACCCAGGCACATGCCTGTTTGAAGGAACTAATGTATCTGAAGGCAGAGGCACTACCCGGCCATTTGAGATATTCGGAGCCCCCTGGATCGATCCCGTTTTGCTCCACAAAGCCATGATCAACTATAACTTGCCTGGAGTGCAATACAGAGAGGCCTATTTCATCCCAACATGGTCAAAACACGCCAATGCCAGATGTGCAGGTCTGCAAATCTATGTAACGGATCGTGAAATCTACCGCCCGGTAGTAACCGGAATCGCAGCTTTGTGCGCCATACAGAAACTCCATCCAAACGACTTCGCATTCCTACCACCAAACTCCGAAGGCCGCCATTTCTTCGACTTGCTAACCGGTTCCTCCCGCATCAGAGAAGCAATCGAATCCGGAAAATCACCGCAAGACATAGCGCAATCGTGGCACAACGAACTAAAGATGTTTTGCAATTCCTCAACAGAGTGTTTGCTATATTAGTGTAAGAATTCAGTTTTACAAATTGATTGCTATGGATATCTATCGGACCGAACTATTCTGCGCTTTCTTGATAGCATCAGAAACTTCGACTGAACCATTAAACCCTCGGACCGGACTCAGATAGTGGTTATACTCCCATATCACTATTTTCTCTACATATGGCGATACTGATTTCAGTTGCTCAACAATTCTGTCCGCAGGTGCCGGTATCCATCCTGCCGGTATATCAAATACCTCAACATCAGCCCACAACTTAACTTTTACAGACTTGCAGGCATTCGCAACAGCCTTAAAATAGGGTTTAACATTCTCAGGTGTCAATTTACGTCCGCACCCTACTCCATCCTGCAGAGCTAGAACATCGGGTTTTATCAGAGGAAGTGCATTCCTCCAGTATTTTTCCATCTGCTCAGGAGTTGCATCAAGACTGAAGTACGGTGCCATAACAATTGGCATTTTGGGTGCCAGAGTTCGAAGCTGAGAAACTACCTGTGAATATAGCAGAACACCAACACTGTCTGCAGCCGACACATCCCCAAGCTCCCAACCCAGGACATACCAGCCTCCAAACGCCTTATGTTTACCATATTGCTGCCAGACACTCTCTGCAACACTCTTACATCGTTTGCCGAACTCAACAAAGTCCGCAGAAGTCTGAGTGTCCCAGTTCCAGGCATACAAACCGACATATACCTTTATATGGTATTTGAGTGAAGCATCTAATATAGTTTGCAGAGGATCAGTAGTCCCGCAATTCGCAAATAACGGATAACCGTCAACTTTACCAAATGCCGAATCATCACGCGCTATGGCATCAATTAATAGAGTATCCATCCCCATCTTCCGCATAGACGCAAGCTCCGAATCCCATTGCTTCTCACTCCACCCAAGATTCACCGCATCAAACTGCAAAAATGCCCCGGTTATCGATTTCGGAACTTTGGCAGAAACCTGCACACTGCTTAACAAGACTAGCAAGCCCATAAATAGCATTACACGATTCGTCATATTGTTTACTCCACCAAAAGAAGATATTTATGTCACCTATTACATATCATATACCAAGCAAACTCAACCCACCTAATCCCTCTTAGCACCTTTGCGTCTTTGCGTGAGTCATTTCCCTTCTACAACTCATTGAATTATAGTGCTCTTCGAATTATGCAGTTCTCTTTCCCCATAATCTGCGTAAATCTGCGAAATCTGCGGATGATAATTCCCTGACACTCAACCCATCCGCAATTGACAAACCACTCCCTGAATGATAAAGTTTGCTATCTCAGAGATATGTGTTGGAGGTTGTTGATGAATCGCTTTGAGGACCGCTATCTTCAGTATGACCTTGCCCGAAGCCGGGTATTTGATAAGAGTGAAATCCAGGACTTGCTTCAGTTCATGCAAAAAGCCGGATACAACGGGCTGGCTCTCTATCTTGAAGCCTCTTTTGCATTTGAAAGCATCGAAGGAATCATCCGCCCTGGAGTAATGACCCCTGAAGATGCTGCCTGGTTAGTCGAAGTAGCCGGCAAGCGTGGTATCCGGGTCATGCCGATGACCAACCTCTTCGGACACATGGAACAGTTCGTAGACCGTGAGACCTACGCTTATCTTAGTGATCAGGGTAAGGGACAGGTAGATTTTACCAGTTCAGTTGCTGAAGACTTCGCTATACAAATAGCAACGGAATACTCAAAGCACTTCAAAACAGACACAGTGCATATTGGAGCGGATGAAACAGAACTGGATGACAACTCCCGCCCGCTGTATGCAGCTTTTCTGGCACGCGTATGCCGCCGGTTGCTGGACCAGGGTATCATCCCTGCAATCTGGAGCGATATGCTGTGGATGCATCCCGAACTGGTAACCGATATCCCCCGCGAGTGCATAATTTTCGACTGGAACTATTATGGTCACCGTCCCGACAGCCTCAAATTCTGGAAAGAACACGGCTTTGAAAAAGTCCTCGTCTGTCCTGCCGATCAGTCCTGGGAAGGCTTTATAACCTGTTACAGAACAAGTGGACACCTGAAAGCCACGATGGACCCGATTGGTCTGGATGAAGTCGAGGCTTTTCTGGTCGACGGATTCGAGTTCGGCACTCCCGGAGCCTGCCTTACAACCTGGGAACACAGATTCGGAAACTCATTCTGGTCCCAGTTAGTCCCAATGGCCAGAGCTGGACTCTATATCTCAGGACAATGGACACCAGGAACCCCGGACGAAGCAATCGTGGAGCACACGATCTTCGGAAGAACGACTCCGTACAGCGCCGTCACCAAAATCCTGCGCGAAAACTGCCAGGCACCTCTTTATGATGTCACCGAATTCTACCCCAGCACCCCGAGGACTGCATTGTATCTCAGAGATGCTCTTGTAAGATATCTAATCAATGCTCCAATCGTCGCTGACAGACTGGTCAGCAAGTGGAAGACAGGCATACAGCAGGCTGAAAGCATGCTTGGCCGATGGACCTCTGAATCCAAATTCGAGGACCGCTGCCTGGCTGGAATGCGTTTGACATGCTCCATTGTCAAAACATCACTTGCCCTGCTCGAAGCCGCGTCAGCTGCGTACGAAGACTACCACACAGCTGCGATGATCCAGTTCCAGGACAGCGCCAAAGCTGTCGAACTACTGAACGCTGCTGCAGCCAGACTGGACGCCCTCGAACCCGAGTTTGCATCTCTGGAAAAACTGGCAATCAAAGTAATATCCACATCCGGTCACCCCAGAGCAGATCAAAACCTTATTCCCCAGAGAATGGCAGACATTTCCTGGCTGGCGGAAACCATCCGCACTGCTGCTTCAGACCTGACAGATGATAAACTGCGCCACGTAAACATCCTATCCTGGAGGCGAATAATCAACAAAGCCATACTCAGCGAACCAGTCTGGGGTTTTATTTGAGCATGTCTGCCAAAGCATCGTATAATAGGCAAGTATAAATTGTAATTGTAGTTGTGACGCAGGTGTCCTTGCCTGCATCACAATTGCAATCCGGCATGATTTGTTCTATTTAAGGCAGGTTAGAGAATGCGTTTCATTAATATACTGTTCCTTGCCTTGCTTGGTCTGGTAGTAATACCCTTCCAGACTCTGGCAGCACCCTCGAAAGACAAAGTCCGCACTATATATATGTATGGCAGGTACGATATAGAAGGCAGACAGCCTCGAATCATGGTTGACTTCTTCAAAAACCACCCCGAAATCAGACTTAGACCATGGACTGGTATAAATCTGCCTGTTGGTGGAGACAGCGCCAGCTTGGCAATGGCAATGGCTGCAAACAACGGCCCGGACATATTTGAGCTGGACATACGGCAATCCGTCAAACAGGGAATGGCCTATCCATTAACTGAATGGATAGGAAGAGATGGAATCCTGAAAAACGGCAAACCCAAGCTGAACGCACAGGGTAAACCTGATCTAAACGGTCAGGTTGATGCTGACGAAGCCAAATGGGATGGCTGGATGAAGATAAAGCCCCTATTCAGGCAGGTTGTAACTGTTGATGGAGTCCCAAGCGCCCTTCCGCACAGTAACGGAACCTATGTTGGATTGCTATACAGTAAACGGATGTTCAAGAAAGCGGGTTTAAACCCGATGAATCCCCCGGCAAACTGGGATGAATTTGTTTTCTGGTGCCGAAAGCTGTATGACCACAAGACAAAAACTCCGAGCGTTGATGTTTACTCTGCATCCTGGGCGTTTGCTCCCTGGGTGGCTGCAGCAGGGGATAGCATAGTAGTTCAGGAGCGTAAAAGCCCAAAGACAGGCAAAGTCTACACATTCCACGAGCAGGCGACATCATTTGTTGCTCCGGATACCGGAGAAGACCTTGCTACTGCAGTTCCCAAATGGAAAGTCAATGTTGGGGGTAAAGGATGCATAGCAGCCGTAGGGTTGCTGCACCGGCTGCGATGGGCTCCCTGGATACAGGACAAAACCACCGGAGATCCTGTTGAACTTTCAAAAAATGACGTTGAAAACGAGTTTACATACTACAAGGGTCGCAGGATTACTTTTTCAAAAGATGATGTTATAGAAGGATGTATTTCCTGCAGTCCTTACGGCTTGGATGATACTATCTCCAGGTTCGGTAGACAACTGGCAATGTTCCCTCTTTGGTGTAACGATATGACCGAGTTTGAAACCAAAGGCATACCGCCGGAGGACCTTGGTTTCCTTGCATTTCCACCGATAGACTCGAAGCACAGGCCTGTCCTTCAAGCTTCACAGTATTTCAACATGATTGGAAAAGATGCGAAGCTCCGCGGTGGAGATACAGCCGCAGAAAAAAAACAATACTTGAATACCGTTTGGGAAATACTACGCAATACTAACGGCGTTGAAGTCTCTGATGATGATATCTGCAAGAAAGTTGCAGCTGGACGCGCCAGATTTATGAATCCCAGGGACCTCAAAAGGCTTAAGTTTAATGACTACATAAAAGAGATTCCACCTGAAGATATGAAACTCTGGAACCAGATCTCCGGGGGAAAGATTCTGGAAGTAGTTGAACCGTATATGGGAAGCTGGCTGCAGTTTCGCCAGTTCCTGCAGATGGATGTTCTGGACCTTGTTCTGAAATCCAGTGGTAAAAACTTCGACTATGCAAAAGCACTCAAACAACTGGAGCATGATGGCAACGCAGGCACAATGTTCGCTCAACCAAAAAGCACTCTGGACAAGCACAGGCCTGTAGCTACGGTAGTAGCTGCCTTTGTTGGATTATTGGTTATTGTGTTTGCCGTGCTAATCATCTTAGACCAGCGCAAGGCATTCCCCAGTCATGCCGGAGTCTACAAAGGCTGGCTTCCCTGGGCTATGCTTATACCTGCTGTTATTTCAATTGCATTGTGGGGATACTATCCTCTGATGCGTGGTATGGTGATGGCTTTCCAGGACTACAAAATAGTCGGAAAGTCTCAAATGGTTGGGCTGGACAACTTCATCAGCATCGCTCTGGACCCCAATTTCTACCATTACATGATTACAACGTGCAGGTTTGTAATGTGGAATTTCGGGCTTGCATTCTTTACCCCGATTTTCCTTGCGCTGCTGCTGACTGAGATCCCCAAGCTAAAAGTATTCTTCAGGACCCTATTCTTCTTGCCGCAGATGACAAGCGGAATCGTCGTCGCGTTAATGTGGAAGGAAATGTTCGGTGCTACTTCCTCAGGAACAATCAACCGAATATTTTCATTCCTGCTGGGACACTGGTTCACCAAGCCAATTGACTGGTTGGGAGATCCGAGAACAGTCATGGCCTGCGTAATCATACCGGTCGTATGGGCTGGCTCAGGGATTGGCAGCCTGATATATCTGGCCGCATTAAAATCAGTTCCGGAAGAACTATATGAAGCAGCGAGTCTGGACGGTGCAGGTATCCTTAAAAAGATATGGAAGATATCCCTGCCCACCCTGCTTCCTTTGATTATCATCAATTTCATCGGGACGTTCATAGGAACATTCCAGTCGATGGGTAGTATATTCCTGCTCACATTCGGTGGTCCCGGAAAGGCTACTATGGTCATGAGTATGGCTATATGGCAGGAAGCTTATGTAAACCTCCGATTCAGCCTGGCTACATCCTATGCATGGATTCTTGGCAGCTTGCTGCTGGGATTCACTTATATGCAGATGAGGATGCTGAGAAGGATGGAGTTCAAGCAGGCAAAGGGAGACTAATATGCCAATTATTGATCTCATAGAACGTAAGAGTATAAAAGGCCGCATCCTTATCATCTGGATGTATATAACCTTGATTCTGGGTGGCGCTGCAATGGTCTACCCGTTTATGGTCATGCTGACTGGTTCCACCAGTTGCCAGTTCGATTATGAACGCCGCAGCATCATTCCAAGGTATATGTACTCCCGCCAGGACAGACTGATGCGTACCCTCTGTCTCTATTTTCCGCAATCCATCCGCAACTCGATGCGGACCATGCGGATGTATTTCCCGGATATGAGGGAAGACTGGGTCAGTTGGAATGCAATGGGTGATGAGTATGCACAGACTGACAAATGGGCAGCTAAACGCCTGGCTGAGATTGATAATCCCCAGAAACGTGAACTCCTGGAGAATGCTGCCAAAGACTATGCAGACTTTGCGAAAACCTGGGACAATCAGGAGACCATACTGGCATTCGACACCAGGTATGTTGCTCCATTTTTGCGTTCACGATATAAAAACACCGACAATCTAAACAAAGCCTGGAATACGTCAACTAACGATTTCTACAAAGTAACCGTGCCGGACTGGAGTGGAGAACCAATAGACCAGTCGCAGTATGTTCCGCTCATTGATCTGCGTTACAAGGACCTGCTGGCTTTCCGCGATGAATATGCTAAAAACACCTATACTCCCTATCTTGAAGGTTCCGGAGTATACGCAGGTTTCTTAAGGCCTGCATGTGTCAGGTATCTATGGGAGGATTTCATTACGAAGAACGCTCCAGGTGTGGATATCAAAACACTTGAGTTCCCGGTGTCAAACAGCGCCCCGGCAAATATTAAAGAGCAGTGGAAAGCCTTCCTGCTCATCAACTTCCCGATGAGGCATGTGCAGCTACCTGACTCCCCGGATTGGCAGAGCAAGTGGACAGCATTCCTAAAAAGTCGTTTCCATACAATTACCAACCTGAGTAATATGCTCAGCCTGAAGTATTCGGATTGGGCTCAGGTCAAATTGACCCCAACAATCCCATACTCGTCCCTTTCAGTTGTCTGGATAGACTTCGCACGTAGAATGATCCCCACAGAGCAGTGGGTCCTCAGAGACACTTTGCCGGAACAGGCTTTCCAGAAGTTTGCCCTGGCTAGACACGGCAATCTGGACGGTATAAATAAGGCCTATGGCACCAGTTTCAACAATCTAAATCAACTTGGAGTTCCATACGGGTCAGCTGTGTTAGTTACCTTTGCAAACCGCGAATGGCCGATCACCATCAGCCAGGCAATAGGAAATTACCAGGTTGTTACTGACTACCTTTTCCTGAGGGGCAGATCAGTCCTTAACACAGTTATATTGGTTGTGTTGGCGCTGGTAATATCTCTGACCGTTAACCCCCTTGCTGGATATGCATTAAGTAGATTCAGACTCAGAGGAGCTGAAAAGATCCTGCTTTTCTGTCTGGCAACAATGGCATTCCCTGCAGCAGTTACAGCTATCCCTGGATTCCTGCTCTTAAGAGACCTGGGTTTCTTGAATACATTCTGGGCCCTGGTGCTACCTGGTGCAGCCAACGGTATGACAATATTCCTGTTAAAAGGCTTCTTCGACTCACTGCCAATGGAACTCTTCGAAGCAGCAACCGTAGATGGAGCCCCGGAGCATCTGATCTTCCGGATGATCGCCCTGCCCCTGGTCAAACCGATCCTTGCAGTTGGTATGCTGAATGCTTTCCTGGCTGCATACAACGGCTGGGAATGGGCCCTGGTTGTCTGCCAGAACCAGAAGATGTGGACAATAGCTGTCTGGACCTACCAGATGTACCAAGTCCTCCCTCAGCAGTGGGTATCCATGGCAGGATTTGTATTAACATCAATCCCTGTCCTGATAGTCTTCATCCTGTGCCAAAACATAATAATGAGAGGAATCATACTGCCACAGATGAAGTAATATTCATTACTAGAGACGTGATATGAGAATATTCGGCAGAATGTTGATTTTTGCAGCCAAAATTCTATTATATGCAGGCTTGTTGGGTTGGATAGTCGTGTGGCTTGAATGTTTCGGTATGCTATCCGAACTCAAGATACCCGCATTGGGCATATATGTAAATATGGAGATATTTCCAACAATATTTTTGTGTATAGTCTCTATCTTCATTGGTGTTGTGGTTATGTATGCTGGTAGCCTTTTCCTGGCTATAGATGAGTCCAGGCGTCCATATGTATAAACTTGCTCGGGTGTAATTTGCAAATTACTCCCGAGTAAAACTGGAGTCTGAATTGTGGTGCAGGCTTCCAGCCTGCCATCTCTTCATTTGTCAGGATGACAACACCAGAAAACATAAACCTATAACCCTTTCCCTTTCCGTGTATTCAGTGTATTCCGTGGTTAATGAAATTCCCGAATGCTCCAGCTAGAGGCATATAATGAGAATGTGTCACACAATTGCGGTATTCTTTGCCATATTATTTTCCGTGGTGTTACCACTAACTCCCTTCGCCGCTCCGAATAAGAGCAACATCCAGACAGTGTATTTATACGGAAGATATGATCCGGAGTCCAGGCAGCCTCCTGTCATGATCGATTACTTTCACAAGCACCCCGAAATCCGCCTCAGGCCCTGGTCCGGTATAAACTTGCCAGTTGGAGGAGACAGCGCCAGCCTGGCTATGGCAATGGCAGCCAACAACGGACCGGATATCTTCGAAATGGACATCAGGCAGTCCGTCAAGCAGGGAATGGCTTATCCCCTATCACAGTGGATAGGTAGAGATGGAATCCTGAGAAACGGCAAGCCCAAATTAAATTCTGAAGGACAACCCGAACGAAACGGTCAGATTGATGCTGATGAAGCCAAGTGGGACGGATGGATGAAGCTCAAACCCTTGTTCAGACAGGTGGTCACTGTCGATGGAGTTCCGTGCGCTTTACCTAACAGCACCGGATCGTATGTGGGCCTCTTATATAGCAAACGTCTGTTGAAAAAAGCCGGACTTGATCCTTTGAATCCACCTGGTGACTGGGACACATTCGTATTCTGGTGCCGCAAGCTATATGATCAAAAGACCAAAACGCCTGGTGTAGACATATATTCGCAATCATGGGCATTTGCACCCTGGGTTGCTGCTGCAGGAGACAGTGTTGTAGTGCAGGAGCGTAAGAGCCCGAAAACCGGCAAGTTATATACTTTCCATGAACAGGCCACATCATTCATCACCCCCGATACCAAAGAAGACCTTTCCACAGCTATACCGAAGTGGAGGGTAAATGTTGGAGGAGAGGGCAGCATAGCAGCAGCAAGGTTGTATCACAGGCTGCGCTGGGCCCCCTGGATTCTGGACAAAACAACAGGAGATCCCATTGAACTCTCCAAAACAGACATAGCAAACGGTTACATAAAATATAAAGGCCGCCGGATTGGATTTACCAAAGAGGATGTCATCGAAGGGTGTATATCGTGCAGTCCAAATGGACTGGGAGACACCATGAACAACCTTGGCAGGCGGCTGGCTCTGTTCCCTCTTTGGCTCAGTGATTTGACTATGCTCGAAGCCAGCGGCGTCCCTCCTGAAGATCTTGGTCTTCTTGCGTTCCCACCAATGAACTCAAAATGCCAACCGGTCCTGCAGACATCAGCCTCATTCAATATGATAGGTAAAGATGCACAAAACCGTGGAGGAGACACGCCCGAGGAGCGCAAACAGTATCTCAACACAGTCTGGGACCTGCTCAGGTTAACCAACAGCCAGGAAGCTGGAAACGATGAGATCAGAAAGAAAGTTGCGGCAGGCAGAGCCAGATTCCTGAACCCCCGAGACCTGCAGAGACTAAGACTGAACGACTATATAAAAGAGATTCCACCGGAAGACATGAAGCTCTGGAGCCAGATAGAAAACGGCAGAATTCTGGAGGTTGTTGAACCTTATATGGGAAGCTGGCTGCAGTTTCGCCAGTTCCTGCAGATGGACATTCTGGACCTGATCCTCAAATCCAGCGGCAAGAACTTCGATTATGTGAAGGCGCTCAAACAACTGGAGTATGATGGAAACACCGGCACAATGTTCACCCAGTCCAAAGCTACACTGGACAAGCACAGACCGATCGCAACATTAATTGCTGCATTGGTTGGGATGGTAATAATTGTATTCGTAGTGCTTATCATAATCGACCAGCGCAGAGCGTTCCCGAGCCATGCCGGAGTCTACAAAGGCTGGCTGCCGTGGGCAATGCTGGTACCTGCTGTCATTTCAATCGCACTATGGGGTTATTATCCTTTAGCCAGGGGCATGGTTATGGCTTTCCAGGACTACAAGATAGTTGGGAAGTCCCCGATGGTAGGATTGGATAACTTCATAAGCATTGCACTTGACCCCAACTTCTACCACTACATGCTGACAACATTCAGGTTTGTAATGTGGAACTTCGGGCTGGCTTTCTTTACACCGATTTTCCTCGCGCTGCTTCTAACAGAGATTCCCAAACTCAAGATATTCTTCAGGACTCTGTTCTTCCTGCCTCAAATGACCAGCGGGGTCGTTGTTGCGCTTATGTGGAAGGAAATGTTCGCAGGGACATCCTCCGGCACTATCAACCGCTTCTTCGCATTCATCCTGGGACACCTGTTCACAAAACCAGTCGACTGGCTGGGCAACCCGGCTACTGTAATGGCGTGTGTCATAATCCCGGTCGTCTGGGCAGGTTCCGGTATGGGGAGTCTTATCTACCTGGCCGCCTTAAAGTCAGTCCCGGAGGAACTATATGAAGCTGCCAGTCTGGACGGTGCCGGGGTATTAAAGAAGATATGGAAAATATCCCTCCCCACCCTTCTCCCGCTGATCATAATCAACTTCATAGGCACATTCATCGGCACATTCCAGTCAATGGGGAGCATTTTCCTGCTGACCTTCGGAGGCCCGGGAAAAGAAACAATGGTAATGAGCATGGCCATCTGGCAGGAAGCATACGTAAACCTAAGATTCAGCCTCGCCACCTCCTACGCCTGGATCCTGGGCAGCCTGCTGCTGGGATTCACCTATATGCAGATGAGGATGCTGAGAAGAATGGAATTCAAACAAGCCAAGGGAGATTAATCCCAAATTGTGATGCAGGCTTCCAGCCTGCCATCTTATATCAATGGAATATGGGTCCATGCCACACCTGACACAGACCCATAGCAATAAATACCTTACTATTTATTAGCACGCCACAAGTAATAACTGTTTGCAACTATGCCATCATACCTGTACCATTTTGCATGACCGTCGCAGAAACCAACCACAGCACCTTCGCTGTGTCGTAATGCCATTCCACCGGGATAACCATCCGGATTGTGTGCATTACAGGGCCAGTCTCCATCACGGTTGTCCCCGATTAGAACTGTCTCAGCAGGCATTGTAATCTGTGACATAGCTGCGGGAGCGCCATAATTCCCCCAATCAGACATGTTAGCCATCAGGAAATAGGCATTCAATCCATAACCCGCGAGTCCGGTTGTATATGACGGACACATCATTACCTTGTCATTCTTGATATATGGCTGAACAATATCCCGCCAGGTGGCTGGCACATTGCTCCATCCAAAAAACTCTATGGGAAGCATCTCATCATAATCCTGACTATACATCATTATGCCAGTCGATATCTGCTTCTGATTGCTGATACACGATGACTGTCTGGCTTTTTCCCTCGCTTTCGCAAAAACAGGGAAAAGAATCGCTGCCAGTATTGCTATAATAGCTATTACGACCAGCAGCTCAATCAATGTAAATCCGCGATTTTTGCTCATAGTATTAACCTCCAATTAGTAGTTCCGAACAAACTTTACAGACCTGGTGTTATTCAATATCCCCATTTTGGTCTGTCATATCACAGATTATATATCAGTCATATATCAGCGTCAAACTGTGTATGACTCTAATCTGCAGGCCCGGGACAGCTTGATCGGGCCTGCAATCTATAGACCGTCTCCAAAATATCTACTAAACATCAAACCAAATCTTAATCTCAATAGGTTTCCCTTCCGGTATCCCTACTCCCTCTCCATACAACCAGCCACTCGGTTGCGTATATGTTGTCACTGATATCAGGCTGGATGCTTTTCTGCCATCTGCAAGGTCAAGTTCCAGATAGAACCTGCGCAGTTTGAAAGCATCATTCCCCGGGTTATTGATTGTCAGCACATTCCGCCTGCCCAGGGATTTGATTACTTCCGGTGTGAGCGGCATTCTGATCCCTTTGTCCCATGCGCCCATCACTTCATCACCACGTGCTGGTGTCATAATACCGAATTTAATGCCATTTAGTTCCCCATATGTTGGATATCTTGGGTCATCACTTGACATGGCTACTCCGTCATATACCAGGCATCCACTCTTTGCATTTCTTATCTCATCGACAGTCAGCCCCTCAATTGGAAACACAGGGGGTTCAGTTTTCAGTTCCTGGGTGTTCTTCAACAACTGCCTGACATATACAAACCTGTCAGATTCAATCCGCATATCAGCCCAACTAGACCAGTCTCCAGATGAATTGTCCTTATCACCTACATCAGTTATCAGCCTGATATTGATGTTCTTCCCTTCGAATGCTGACAAATCAGCTTCAATAGGAAGCCAGACATGCTCCGTTACAAGCCGCTGGGCAATAATCTGCTCATTGCCATCATCCGAAACAACAGCTATTTTGAACAGGATACCATCCCCCAGGTCACTTCCATCAGCTTTCCCTACCATTGCCTTGAAGAATGCTTTCTCATTAGGCAATTTGATGCCGGAATATGTCAGGTAAGCACATCCTACACCCCCAACATAAGGAGGATGAATGAATATCGCTTTCTTCTCCACAGCGCCGCAACTGGTATTCTGCTCCCGCACAAATGAGCCAGTGCCTGCATCAATATTTGCCGGTTTCTTGCCGCGCACTGTCATGCCAGTCGAATATGAAGCAGGTAGGTCACATATCTTGACCCTTTCCCGGGAAACGCTCATTCCATATTCAGCCCGGACTGTCCCCGTGCTGGAAGAAACCGTAATCGGAATGACATACTGTTCCTCAACAGTTCCTGCACCCAGATCGAACGCAGCAACTGTCGGTACACCCGGCTTCAGATTCACAATCTGCTTCATCTGCTGACATTGAACAGTAAAATCCGCTGCAGATGCAAGATGGCTGACCACTGTTATATTGAGTTTATTAGTATCCAAAGCTGCTCTGACATCGGCTTGAGCTGAACAGGTAAAATCTATCGACGCTCCCTCATAATCGTACCAGAGCCTTTGCCCGGGTTGAGTATCTGCAGGAATCGTCACAGAATGCTTCTCCCTGCCTTTCACAACAACAGTCTCTCCAGGAACAACGATCTCCCTGGTTGATGTGAGTGTAGGAACAACACTCGAACCAGTCTTCGAAAGCACATAGCTGACTGCCCCTTCAACAGGAATCACATATACATATCCCCTGGAGAATCTCAGCTTCGCAGATCCGATCTCTTTATTGTCTTTATCAAGTGCGACCGCAGTATTGACATCAATCTTGAAACCACAGTCAGCGCCTTCGAAAGGTATAACCTCATACTTACCGCTGCCCATGAACCTGCAGATCCCGATGCCGTCAGACGCAGCCTTAGGGAACCGTGTAAACTCCCCCCGTCCATCTACATATATATAGGCTGGTGTATCAGCGTAATCTGTCCTATGGTGTTTTAACGGATCATCCCCGCTGATCACGTAAACTTTCTTGTCAGCAGTCCAACCCGCATAGCCATTGGGAGGAAGATCCAATCCCATAGCCTTGAATCTTTCTGTCCTGCTTCCATTAACTATAGTCACAGTACCGTTAGAGTATTTGGAGACTATCTGACTTCGCTTGTAAGCACCCGAAGCAACCGCAGCCGATGTATCCAGCAGTTTCCCATCTTTGTCAGCATAACGAATATCAGCAACCGAAACCTGAGTATAATCACTGTGGAGTTGCTGAAGCATATAGTAACTTCTCAGGACATTCTTGAACCCGCCTTCAAAAGTCAGAAATCCTGGATGTCCAAACGCAACCGTCGCCGCAAAGAACCGGTCATAGTAGGCATCGATCTCTTCTTTAGTTGAGCCAGGAGAAGCGCTGCCATAGAACATTCCAGGATTGCCCATACCAAAGTTGCATGAAAGATCATGCATCTTCCGCAGGTCAATATCCACAAGCCAGGGATTGTCCGGTAAACCATAACCCTGGTCCTGTCCGTAGTTACCATCCGTAAGCCCGCAATACCAGAAATGGTTGTTGCCTTCAGAATAGACCGGTCCATTCCACGCCGCCTTCTGCAGCATCATGATTTCGCCATAGCTGTAGAAGGTAGCAGCAAATGTCCCTGCACCAGGTACCCGTGAATCATAGTCAACCCTGTCCCACGGAGCAACCGCCGTATGCACATCGCAATATGCAGTAGAGAATTTGAACTTTGCCTGTATCTGAGGAGCCAGCTTCTCGCAATATTCAACAGCTCGTGCAGGCTTGGGAGCATAACACCTCATCCAGGCATTCAGGAGCTGTTTATCCGGTGTCCGGGAGATCAAATCATAACTCCAGAACTCGTTTACAGGAGCAAAATCCGTGAAGTTGTTGTAAGGGCCATATACAAACCCCAACTTATCCTGCAGGAGCCTGGCATAATCATACTGGCTCTGATCGCCGCCTCTGCCTGGAGCTGTCTTAGTCCGGAATGTAAAGCTCTCCCCATTATCTCTCCAACCAGTCTCATGATCGGTGATTATAACTTTTCGCAGTCCATACCTGTAAACGTTGGTCCAGTATTCCCCATCCGACTTCCTGTCCGATGCCCCATGCGCTCTCCAAACACCAGTCCCGGCAACTTTCTTCCAGGGAGATGGAGGATTGGGGATATTCGGCAGTACCTCCTCATATCTGGGAGACATGGAAATAAAGAAGCGCTCGTATACATCGTTGCGTGTGCCATCAGTCTTAGCTACGTATTGAACTCCACCCTGATAGGCAACATAATCTTTCTTGATCTCATTTATTGCAAAAGGATTGGATCCATTGGAGAGATACCAGTCAGTATGCCCGGCCAGGAACAGAGGTTTATCTGCCGGACCACTTACCACCACGGCAGGATATCCGCCTCCGTAGTGGTAATATGGATTCTTGACCAGTCTGGGATTCTCTATTCCTTCAGCATGTCCATACCGGACTTCTGCAACATTCCCGCCTTTGCATACGGTATCGATAACCAGAGACTTGTTCCAAAGCCTGTAGGTATAAGCCACATTAGCAGATACATCACCGTTGGACACCTTATACCGAACAGTCACAGAATCTATGGTAATAACAGGTTTCCCAATCAGGACTATTTTGTCAGGAGCTGCAACAGAGTTATTGACAGACAGGTATACTCCGCCATCTACACACGGCCTGATAGATTTACCCCGCCCAATCCATCTAGCTTGAATGTCACCAAATGTCCCTGTCTTCGGAGTAAGTCTATATGTGAGGGTTCCGTCCGCACCCTTGTAAGTAAATACAAATGATTCCTTCTCAGCCTTTAAAGTAGTGTTGAAGTCCTTAACAAGGTTATCCGGCAGAATTGTCTTTACGGTATTGGGGAATGGAAGCTTACCGGTCCCATTATTGGTACCAACTCCCTGGCCTGGGAACATACTGATCCCTCTCTGTTTTCTGGGAGCAAAAGTCAGAGGTTTGAACTGCTCAGTAAACACAGATAGATTGTCAAAGTACAAAGTCCGTTCATTCTTATTGCCGCAGTTGCCGATTTCAAACCGCAGGAATTGGGCACCATTGGCAACAGCCTTAATCTGGTAAGGAGTAAGTCTCTTCTGGCAGAGGAACCACTCCTCCCAGGATACAGTTGCCAGCCAAATTGAAAACTCATTACCTTTGCTGTCTGCAAAGACTGCAGCCACAGAGACCTGGGGAGTATTTGGATCAGGTGCCCAACCCCAGTTGTTGCCATAAATCCACACGCTGACAGCGTCAAACGGTTTGTCTATCTTAACAGGAGTAGCAGGGCCAAAGCTCACACTCGGATTCTCCCCGATGGATTTATATGTCAGCTTGCCGACATACTTCCCCCATATCTGCTGCTCTCGAGTCCTTTCAAAGCTGGCTGCCGCATTCTTACCCACAGCCTGCCAGCCATCCAGATTCTCGAAGTTAACCAGCGGAGGGTCTTCATCATTGACTCTACCAGCCCAGTCCATCTCATAAGGCCGTTTTCCCACCACTTCATCTGCAGCAAACACATGTATAGCCGCAACCAACCCCAACAGCACCAAACCAATAATAATCACCGTCTTCAAGTCAGCCTCCGTTTTTAGAAGTCAGGAGATAGAATCAAGAAGTCAGAATCCAGAATCCAGAAGACTATACCCGACAGGTTTGAAATACAATCACACCTTGTCCTATAAGTCCCATTGGTCCTATCCGTCCTATTAGTCTCCAGACTTCCCGTCACTCTCAACTTTCCACTTTCCACTATCACTTTCAACTCTCCGCCACCTGCCAGTACGCCCCAATCACTCCCCAGGCACTCGGATTTCCCATCAGGCTCGCTGATGTCCCGGTTATCGTAACCCGAATCGTATGCTCACCAGCAGCAAGAGCATCAATAGGAAACGCATACGGCCGTAGGATTTTCCGTCCGATCTTCTCTCCATCTATTGCCACTTCAATACAATCCTCAGAAATGCTATCGAACACAATCCCCTGAATTGAAGCAGAAATATACGCCGGAATATCGACCTCGCCGCGCAGTTCAAGCACGCCATAATACTCCGACCACCCCTGTTCACCAAGGTTTAATGGCAGTTGGAATGCTTCCTGGCTTCCATCCGCCACAAGAGTATCCCCGATAAGCTTGAATGAACCAGCCAGACATGTGTCCAACCCGGGCATCAGATCGTGCCACAGGAAAGCATCGTTCTCAACCACACCTTCCCATTGGGGAAAGCTCAGCGTACCTGTCACGGAGTTGAGCCCATTCACTGTAAATGCTTGAATATCTGCGCAGAAGCATGAACTGTCCCACAAAGGCAGAGGGACAGCATCCTCAAGCTCAATCTTGTTTCCATTTACTTGAAGCTCAGAAATATACCCCAGTTCAAACGCAAATCCCAGATTATCAGGAACTCCGTCACACTTGAAGCTGCACTCAAACTCCACATCCGTAAACCCGCGGAAATCAACAGGTAGTTGTATTGGACTTCTACCTGCAGTAGCTCTTGTCACAGAACAATCCCAGGCATTCATCCAACCTTTATCCGGGTGATTATATCGAATATTCGATGGACGGGAAGTATTGGGATTAATCGTTTCAACAGTCCATGCAGCCTCTATAGGAATCGAGTTATAACTAACCGGAGTTTCAACTTCAGATAACAGCTCTGCAGTCAAAGCCATATAGAGTGTCCCGTGCGGCTGCATTTCAAATTTCTCTCCCGCCGCAACTCCCCGCACATCTCCGGTCACCGGGTCCCAGACAGAGAGTTGATCAGAGAATCCCATCGTCACCGAAGCAGCTTCTGCTGTAACATTTCTTAATGCAAACAGCTCTCCATCTTCATATTCAAACCTGTAGACTCTGACTGCAGTCTTCCCTGGCAGACAATCCAGGTTGAGACTCTCCGTCCAATCCGGACCAGCGATCTGAATACTACTTGCCACTTCATCAATTGTCCCGTCCAGAATACTCGCACCGGCATCTCTCAACCTGTTTATCTCCGCCATTACTTCCGGGGAGTTATACACATCCGATGGTGCCATCAGCGCCTGGTATTTCGCATTTGGAAAGACTATCTGACCATTATCCACTACAGCATCTGCCAGTACTTCCGGGAATACAAACTCAAAGGTCTCCTGAGCATCATACACTGCTTGCCCAAGTTGTTTGATCATCCTGCAGCCGAGGTCATTAAATGAAAACAGCTCCATATTGAACACGTTTTCCTGCTCAAGCTGTGCCTGCGGATACATCAAGGCATACTTGTGCTTCTGTGTTCCCATACTGGTAAGTGCAATAGACCTGCCTGATGCATCCCTGAACTCCGGATAGAATCCCCACCAGGGAGCATCGGTAAAGATGGATGGCCAATACATCAGCTTCCGAATGCCTGTCTGAGTCTGTTGGAATCCCATCAGTGCAATATCATTGATACCGTAAATCCCAAACATCTGCATGCGCTTCAGCATCTCGCCAAGTCTTATATCGTGCCCGGTAATTCCGAATGCTTCACAGTATACTTTTTCTCTGCCCGCATGCTTTGCAATACTTGGGACCAGCACGTGGTCAACAAACCTCTGGTCAGGTTCAACTCCACCCCAACCCAGATAGTCTATCCCGGGTTCATCCATCTCACTCAAAGCCTGAAATGCGCTTCCGGCAAACCTTACCTGCATCAGAGGAGAATCCTCACCCAGATGTCCGGTATACTTTACCCCGTGATCCCTGCACCACTCACCGATCTGATGATGATACGCCTCGATATGCATCTGGGTAGCAATCTTCCAATAATCCGCTTTCAGTTGAACCTGAGAAGAGTCCGCCAGCAATGCATACTTGTCCTCGATACTATATCCAAACATCTCAGCAAAACGTTTTGGCAATTCCTGAGTCCAGGGAAGTCCAGCCATCCCCCACCCGCCTGCTCCACCATTATTGCGACCCATCCAGCACACTGGCTCATCGGTAAAGAATCCCGCAATAACTTCCTGAAACAAACCAGGGCATTCGCTGTAAATGCGTTCATAGGTATAGTTGACAAACCCGCGGACCGCTTCCACAGACATAGTATTCAAATAGCCGGCTTCAGACCTGGTCCATGGAGCACCCATTGTATTGTCCAACACTCGATCAGACTTAATGATCTCAACTTTGGTAGTTCCATCATCATTCTTACTGAAATCCAGATAAGACCCCAGATACTCCGGATGGTCCCTCAGCAATATACCCCCGGCATTTCCGCTGGGCCAGCCAAACTCATCATAGACCCACACTTTCATGCCGTGTTCTTTAGCCAGCTTCAAAGCATACCTGTACTGGTCAAAGAACTCATCGGAAAGATACTCTACTTCCATACCGTGAACAGGATGGATCAAAAACTCCCGCACATCCACCCGCGCCATTTCCTCAACCGTCTGAAGGATGCCATCGTTGTCCATCCTCCCATTCCAAAACCAAAACGCACTTGGACGATACTCAGAAGCCATCTCATCCCAGTTTATATAAAGATCAGCAAGTCTAGTCGTCAATTAAAATACCTCAAAATACAAGTAGTACATCGGTGAAATGATACCATGAGGAGCGTGCATTAGGGAATCATGAAACAGATAAAAAAACCCACGATACTATGGTGGAATACCTAAATCAAAAAATCATGTGCAATCATCGCCTTCTGTGTCTCGAATACAACAACACCTGACCCGGGTACAATCAGTATATTTGTATGGCGATCAAACGAATACAGGGTTATTGTAGACTGAAGTAATGGAGCAGTAATCCCAGCAGCGCTGCTGCCAGAATCAGAATAGCGGGGTTTACTTTGTAGCGAATTATTGCAACCAGTGCGATTAAACAGATCACAATGTCAATTATTGAATGGATTGCATCTTTTCCGATTGTCCAGGAAGCTGCAATCAACGCCCCCACAACCACGGGAACCAATAGGTCCATAACATTGCGTGCAATCTTCTTGTTGCGCAGGGTCTCGTAACCCCGGGATATAAACACCATCGCAATACTCCCGGGCAGGAACAGTGCAATTGTAGCCAGCAGGGCTCCCAGAATACCGGAGATTTTATATCCGGCAAATGTAGCCAGAATCGCAATCGGGCCAGGGGTAAGCTGACTGATTGCCGTTCCGTCGATAAACTCCTGTTGTGTAAGCCAGTGTAGATTTGTCACCAATTCACGGTGCATTACCGGGATAACGACATATCCTCCACCAAAGAACACTAGTCCTATCTTCAGGAACACCCATGTCGCAGGCAGGAGCAATGGAGTCAAAAGCCAGCTATACTTTTGCATTGCTTACCTCCTTTTTAAACCACCGAAGCTTTACAAGCGCATAAGCGGCAGCCCCAAGAAGGACAAATACTATCTGGACTTTTAAAACACCAACCAGCAGGACAGCTGCAACCAGCAGAATTATAGACTCCGGGGACTTCACCTTGTTCCGACCCATCTGATATGCCGCTGCAAGAATTATAGCCACTACAACCGGTGCAATCCCCTTAAGAGCATACTGGAACGATTGGACATTGTGAAATCTGGTATAAAGCGCCGTTAGGGCAATCACCAGCACTATAGAAGGAGCGAGGAACGTAGTCGCTGCCACGATAGCTCCCTTAAGTCCACGTATTCGATATCCTACGAATATGGTAATATTTACCGCAAACGCCCCCATTACCTGACCAAGCGCAACTCCATGCGTATACTCATCAAGGTCCATCCATTTGCGTTTGTTTACTACGTAATCCTGTATGAGAGCGACAATAGCCATTCCACCACCGAAGCCTATTGTTCCGATGACGATGAAAACCTTTGCCAGTTCGAGCAGGCTGACTTTCGGGGTGAGTTGCGGTGAAGTATTATCTGATCCCATGTGGGCTCCGTGTTGGGAGATACCAGCCCCTTGTGAAAGGGGCTGGATTGGTTATTACATAGCCATCATGTCTGGATCGAGTATGATGGTCTGTGAACGCTTACGTCCGACTCCAGCCAGACATATCGGAGTCTCAGTCACTTCGGCTATACGTGCAAGGTACTGCCTGGCATTAAGCGGAAGATCATCGAAAGCCATAACTTCAGTGATCTCTTCGCTCCAGCCCGGAAGTTCTTCAAATACAGGTTTGGCATCCTTCAGAATTTCTACATCCGTAGGAAAGTCCTTGGTCAACACACCATTTATATCATATTGGGTGCAGACTTTTAGAGTTTCAAAACCTGAAAGCACGTCCAGAAGCGTAACTGCCAGACACGAAGCCGCATTGATCCTGGTCGCAAACCTCAGTGCAACGAGGTCCAGCCATCCGCATCTACGAGGTCGTCCGGTAGTTGTACCGTACTCCTTACCCCTCTCACGGATACGGGAAGCAGTATCATCAAAGAGTTCGGTTGGGAATGGTCCTTCCCCTACTCTTGTGCTGTATGCCTTAGCTACACCAATAACCCGGTCAATCATCGTCGGGCCGACACCGGTCCCGATGGTTGCGCCGCCAGCCACGCAGTGTGAACTCGTAGCAAATGGATATGTGCCATGGTCAATATCAAGCAGCGATCCATGAGCTCCCTCGAAGACTATGTTGGCACATTCTCTTGAAGCTTCAAACAAGATCGTCTCAGTTGCTCCGACATAAGGACGGATCTTCTCTGCGTAAACGCTATATTCATTAAATATAGCATCTTCATCTACAGGCTCATGTCCGAAGACTTTGGTAATGATCTCATTTTTCATCCTGACACACTGGCTGAGACGTTTACGGAACCTGACTGGATCAATAAACTCAGCAATACGTATGCCGGTCCTGGACATCTTGTCGGCATAACAGGGTCCAATGCCCCTGCCAGTAGTTCCTATCTTGCCATCACCCTTGAAGCTCTCCTCCAGCCCGTCCAACAATTTGTGGTAGGGCATCAGAACATGGGCATTCCCGCTGATCTTGATCTTGTCAGCAGTAATCCCGCGTTCTTTGAGACCTTCAAGCTCTCCTGTGAACACTGCAGGGTCCAAAACTACCCCATCAGTAACAATAGCCGTTACACCCTCATTGAGGACGCCAACCGGGACAGTGTGGAATTTAAATATCTCTTCTCCCACAACCACGGTATGACCGGCGTTATTTCCACCATTATATCTAACTACGTAGTCTGCCTCTTGAGCAAGATAGTCGACCACTTTACCCTTGGCCTCATCTCCCCACTGCAAACCGATTACAACAACATTTGCCATCAGCAATCACCTCTGGAATTCCACGAAACAACCCCTCCAGCGTACCTGAATTCATGGGTTCATGTCAAACTGAATATCAAGAGCTTGTCATCCTAAGTATCCGACAGCGCCTTTCGTGCAATGATTTCATGAAGAAACCGTTCCCTGAGCGGAGTCGAAGGGAACACAGTCCAAAAACATGTCGTGATATACGTCCCTTCGACTTCGCTCAGGGAACGCACTAACCATAACCAATCCTGGTTTCTAATCTAAATAAGTTGGCACCCCCAACTTGGGAACTCAGGATGATACAGCATCAATATTCTTCAATTTACTGCATTTTCACTCATATATAATGACAATTTCCGCCAGGTATTGTATAATCTGCTTGGTAATACGCATTGTTTTTTGCAGAGGTGTAATCAGAATGATGCTTGGTGAGAATGCACAACTTGGCCTTGACACCATACTCCGTAAACAGACCAAGGGTATACCATCTTGGTTATTAAATCCAATGGAACATGCTGTCCTTGAGAAATATGCAGGTGTAGAACCTGGAGCATACAAAAAAGACTACGAGAATGTCTACCTCCAATTTCAACGCAACATCGGCACATGCATGCTGGACCAGTACATTCCGGACAATCCCCTAACTATGGGAGATCAGGGATATGAAGGTACCGCGCATGGCTCAACCACAGGTGCTGAAGAGATTATCTGCGATGGAATCGTTATCGATTCTCCGGAAGCTGTTGTAGAGCATATGGAACGATTTGTGTTTCCATCAATCATCAAGGCTACTGAAATTTTCGATGAAGCTGCTTACATTAAAGCGATAATTGATGATCATAACACTATCCAGGAGAAACTTGGTCCTGATATACTCAAAACTCTATATGGATTTACAACATTCCCATGTTTATCTTATGGTTCATATGGTTATGTCCACTACTTCTGTGCATTCGCTCTATATCCTGAAGTAATGGAAAAACATTTTTCGCTGCAGGCAGACTATGCAACTAAAGCAAATACAGCTTGCGTGAAAGCTCAAAAACTTGCGGATTTGCCGTTAGTCTGGAGACTTGATCACGATATGGCGGATTCCCGGGGGACACTGGTGAATATAAAAGCTCTGGATGATATCTGGTTCCCGCACTTTACCCGGTGCGTAAAACCACTTACAGACTCTGATATATTGGCAATCTGGCACTGCGATGGCAACCTGATGGACATGGTTCCACGACTGCTGGATGCCGGTTTAAAGGGCTTCCAGGGTTTCCAATATGAAGATGGTATGGATTACAAACAAATATGCGATATGAAAACTAGTGAGGGTGAGGAATTATTTATTATCGGTGGAGTCAGTGTAACACGGACACTTCCGTTCGGCACCCCGGCTGATGTTAAAAAAGAAATGGAATTTCTGGTCGAATACGGCCCCAAACACGGGCTGGCACTCGGTGGGAGCAGTTCTATCACTCCGGGAGTTCCGGAACAAAACATGTCAACATTTATCGAAGGATTACAATACTACCGGACCCACGGTAGAAGCTAAAGGAGCTTCGCAATGAACGGAACTACAATGAGAATGAACAGGTTATTCTCTGGAAAGAATGCAGTTATTGTTGCAATCGACCATGGAGAATTCGACGGTCCGATAGAGGGTATGGTGGACCTGCCAAAAGTTGCTGAAAGTATTTACAGTGGAGTCTCCGGAATTCTTGTTTCCCCGGGAATGCTCCGACACTGCAATAAAGCCCTGGACTTCAAAGGCGCGCCAATGTCCGTAGTCAGATGCAATTGGAGCAGTGTATACGCATTTCAGTGGAACTACAATGACGCAAACACCGTACAGGCATACAGTATAGCCGATGCAGTCGCGCAGGGAGCCGATATTGCTCTGGTCTCTCTTACATTGAAGACAGGTCTTGAACAGCGTGATGCAGCCAATGTGGAACTCTTCTGCAGAATGGCGAATGAAGCCCACCACCTGGGAATCCCAGTAATCGGAGAAGTCTTCCCGACTCATTGCAACCAAATAACCCGCGAGGAAATGCACCACCAGATCAAAAATGGCTGCCGGATCATCGCCGAACTGGGTGCTGACCTTGTGAAAACATTCCATACACACAACTTCACCGAAGTATCCGAAGGCTGCCCTGTTCCCATCCTCTGCCTTGGTGCCGAAAAAATGTCTACTCAACTGCAGGCTCTGGAGCTCGCAGAGAAGATCGTTGCCGACGGTGGTAAGGGTGTTGTATACGGCAGAAACGCTATACAAGTACCTGATCCTGTAAGTTTCCAGAAAGCGCTGTGTGAAGTAGTCCAGGAAGGCGTCCCAGCTACAGAAGCAGCCGCCAAATACGCCCTACAGGACTAAACATCAGAATACGACAAATCCTATGCCAATCCGACCCTTGTCGTCCTGAGGCATGAAGGATCTGCTTTACCATAACTAGTAATGAACCAAAAAGCAGATCCTTCATTTCATTCAGGATGACAATCTCCCCCAGTCTCCACGTCCCTAAGTATCCACCTCTCCTGAAGCCCAAAGTCTGAAGCCTCCCTTCTGGACTAATTTACCTTATTACATATACACTATTATTATTCACACCTGACTGAGGAGGTCATCTCTTGTTCTTTGACTGTGAATGCATTCTGGGAAAGCCACCGCTTCCCATGACAGATATAACACCGGATTTGCCGGATCTGCTTAATCAAATGTCTAAGTTACATATCGATAAAGCGCTGGTCCGCAGTCGTGTCTGTTTGTCGGATTCTGCTGAACTGGGCAACCAGGTTCTTCTGAAAGATATTAATGGACATGACAACCTGATCCCCGCATTTTTTGTAACCAATGATGGACTGCATGGTGAGTGGAAACCTGGTGTAATGGTAGACTCACTGCTCTCGTCTGGCGCAAAAGCCGCCTGGGTGCAGGACCCGTATGGCGGGATACCCTATATTCTTGAGACATGGTGCGCCGGGGAGATGCTGGATGCTCTGCAACAACATAAAGTTCCGCTTATGCTAAATGCATCTCAGGTATCACCAGGTATACTGCACGATCTACTCACAGATTTCCCAACGCTCCCGGTAATACTCCTGCAGGTCCCCAGGATGGGCCGCATACCTCATGTATACAGGTTAATGCAGTTGCATACAAACCTGCATATTTGCGTTGGAGCAAGTTATGGTGTTCATTTGGGAATCGAGGACCTGGTAAACAACTTTGGAAGCTCAAGACTGATATTCGGTTCCGGATATCCGACTCCTGAAGGCGGTATGCCTGTGGCTATGCTGATGTATGCACAGATTTCGGATGCAGATAAAGCAGCCATTGCCTCAGCTAACATGGAACGACTGATCTCGGAGGTGCTGGTTTGACCGATCTTGAACTTCGCGAACTTGTGTTCAACGGTCAACCACTGACCGGTATCAAACTAATAGATTCCCACGCCCATATTGGACCTTACAAAGAGTTCCGCATGCTGGACTATACCGCAGACAGCATACTCCGGGGAATGGACAGACTCGGTGTAGAGATGTCCTGCATCAGCTCAATTCCTGGATGTATCGGCAATCTGTATCAGGAATGGAACACTGAGATTATTAAGGCAGTAAAGCAATGGCCTGGCAGGTTTTTCGGCTATATGTCTGTCAATCCACTGTTCCCGACGGAAGCCTTTTCAGAGCTCAAGCGCTGCTACGACCAGGGCATTCGTGGGATCAAAGTGCACAGTTCCCTGGGAATTCCATATGATGATCCATCTTACCAAATGATCTGGGAATTTGCAGAGAGATACTCCCTGCCGGTGTTGGCCCATACCTGGGGACTCGATGGAATAGCTCAGTTGACTCCGTGTTTTACCCGATATCCAAGCGTCAAATGGATACTCGCTCACGGTGGTTCTGAAGACCGCGAAGCTTATGTCCGAGCTGCATTTTCCGGCAGAAATGTCTATGTTGACACGGTCCTGTCTGCAGGTCCAAGGGGAATGATTGAATATTTCATGACGAACGGCCTTTCTGACAGGTTATTATGGGGCACTGATATAACATTTATGAATGCTCCCCACCAACTGGGAAAGATAGTCTTTGCAGACATAACAATAGAACAAAAACTAAAGATACTGGGAGTCAACGCCGTTAAAGCGCTGGGCCTTAAGTTAAAATAACCTACATATACAGGGAGCACGACTCGATGAGAACTTCTCTACTATATACTATGCTAATAACTCTGATAGTCTATTCATCAGTACAAGCGCAGAATGCCAAGATCGTCCTGTCCTCACTGGGCAGGACGTCCTATACCATTGTCACTGGTGATTCTCCTACTATTACTGAAGTAACTGCCTCTCAACAGCTGTCTGCTTATCTGAATCAGGTTACTGGCGCTGAGTACAAAATAGAATCACAGAGTTCACACAGCACAGGTAATGCCATATACGTTGGCAGGACTGACAAGGCAAAACTGCACAACCTTGATGGTGCCGGAATGGCTTCCGAAGAGTGGGCTATCAAAACTACAGGAAAAGACATCATCCTGACAGGTGGAAACCCTCGCGGAACGCTTTACGCTGTCTACCACTTCCTTGAAGACCATATAGGAATCAGATGGTGGAATGTGTCTGAGGAATACGTCCCCAATAAACCTAACCTGAAGATCAGCCCTATCAGCCGCAGGTCAGCCCCAGCGTTTGAGAAAAGAGACATCTGTCTCGATGGTGGTGCAGGTGAATACACTCCCGGAGACAACGGGCTTTGGGCATCTAGAAACAGATTAAACGCAACCGGAGCCAGGCCAATCAGCCAGGAGAATGGCTACGATGGCGGACTCATCAACTGGCCTCTACCCTGGGTTGCTCATACATTGATGGAATATGTATTCCATCCGGATATGCTCAAGGATCATCCTGAGTTATTCGCCTGGAATGGCACGACCAGGTTGCCAAACAAGCTCTGTATGACAAATCCCGAAGTCAGTAAAATGGCCTATGAATGGTATGACAACTACATAAACTCAGAAGATGAAAAAGCAGCAAAGAACGGAACTCCTCGTCCACTTATGTATAATATGTCCGAAGCTGATGCTGCGAGTCTGGCTTGCTGGGAACCCAATTGCATCGCAGTGCGGGACCGTGAAGGCAGCGAATCGGGATTAGTTGTCGGTCTGCTGAACGATGTCGCTGGAAAACTCAAAGTTAACCATCCAAAAGCAGTCTTTGAGACTCTGGCTTATTGGAATACCGACACTCCTCCGAAGCATATCAAACCAGCAGACAACGTCGGTATCAGACTCTGCGATGTTGATGCCATACTGGCACTCCCTATCACCCACCCTTTCAACGCCCGGTTTGAAGAAAAGGTCAAGGGTTGGGGTAAAATCACCAAACACTTGCACATCTGGGACTACGATAAGTCATACAGAGTTGAAGAGCCTCCACTGGCTCTGGAGTTCTGTCTGCAGCCAGATTATAAGCTGTTCCGTGCATCCGGAGTCAAACAGATAATGGCCGAGATGGAAGACGGCGGTATGCTGACAGTCGATAACTGGCATATGCGGGCGTGGATTATGGCCAAGCTCATGGAGAACCCGGACAGAGACACCCGCCAGTTGATATATGACTACACCGAAGGTTATTATGGCCAGGCCGGAAAGTATATCAGAGAATACCGCTACCTTACATACAAGGCAGCGCTGGCAAAGCCTCCATATTCAACTCAGCTCTGCAACGAAAACGCACAGGGATATCGATATATCATGGTGCCGTTTATGCGTGAGGCCGGAAAACTTCTTGACCAGGCAAGCAGAGCTTGCGGAAGCAACCCGATACTTAGCAGAAGAGTAGATATTGCACGGCTCTCTTATGACCGGACTATCCTGCGGTACTACTCGTTCTTGATCAGAGAATGGCTGCAGAGTGGTAAGTCAGCATCCAGCTTCCCATTCGACCGTGAAAAGGCAGTTCAGAGACTCCGCAAGACAGAAGCTGAGTATGCTGACTTCTACCTGATACCTTCCAAGAGAGATGAAGCTAAAAACACTTCTCACGAAGTAATAGCCATCGCTCAGAACTTCCGCCAGTCATGGCCTCTGCCTAGTTTTGCTGCCGGATTGCGTAAAGAGAACGTCTTTGAACTGACTCCTCAAGCAATGGGCTGGTTCTTCCCGGAGATATCCCCAGTCAAGGATGATGATGCCCCAACCGGCTCGGTCCTGAAATACACTCCAGCAAAAGTCGATCCGGCCTCTGGCGTGGTATTCGCAGCCGGGATATGGCATTCTCACGAATATAATGGCATAGTTGTCCAGGACCTGACCAGCGTCAAACGCGCGGACATCAAAGGCTCTGGCTACAACTGGTATAAGATCGCATCTGACTGGAAGATCAAACGAGGAGACAAGCTCTACCTCCTGGACTGGGGTGTTCAAGCAATGGTAGACCACGTGATGCCAAGTTATGATACAGGAGGTTCGTGGGATATGTGGGTCAACGTAAAATTCGAAGGCCCCGCCTACCCTAACGGCAATCCCAACCAACCCAACGCAGTCTACCTGGAAAGAATAGTGCTGACCAGAAAATAGGCTTTAGGCTTTAGGCTTTAGGCTTTAGGAACAGGATAGCCCCTAACCCCCTTGGAGTAGAGGGTTAGGGGGATTGACCTCAACCTCCCGCAACAAAATATATCTGGAGTACCCAAAGTGACAACTAACAACCGGCTAACTATCTGCACTGTCCTGATATTGCTGACTATGCTCTCTACCGCAGTCCATGCCCGGAACCTGCTTAAGAACTCCGGGTTCGAGGCTGGTGTGGAGAAGTGGGCTGTGCCTACTTGGATGGCAGATATGCTGACCCCTCAGGTAGACTCAGCTGTCATGCACGGACCTGGGCAGGGGTCTATGCGGATAGTTGGGGAGAAGGGTAGATATGGGAATGTCTACCAGGACATCACTCCCAGGGCTGGGGTCAAGAGCTATCATGCCTCTGCCTGGGTCAAGATCAGCCGGTTGGAACGGTGGTGGGAAGTCGGGATATTTGCTGAGTTTATAGGTGATGAGAACAAGTGGCTGGGAATGTCCACCTTTGCGACGCTTGGTCAGGATGTCTCCGGCGACCTTGACTGGAAGAAGATCGAGGGGAACTGCAACATACCGGACGGCACTAAGGTTGTCCGCTTTGAGCTCCTGGTGCGTGCTCCTATGCCTAACAATGAGCCTGCTAACCTGGGGACGGTGTGGTTTGACGATGTGAGTTTGGAGGAGGCAGCAGCTCCGGATGCTCCCCCACTTCCAAAGATCACCATCAACAAATTTACCCCGCTTGGCACTGACGGGTTTTTCCTGCCTGCTGAAAAACCTGAGCTGGTAATGGACCTGACCAACGATTCATCCCAGCCTAAGGACCTGACTCTGGATATAGTGGTCAAGGATTTTAACGACAAAACTGTCTATATAGGCACGCAGACAGTTAAGGTCTCAGCTGATTCAGACATCAAGCAGACAATCACAATCCCGAAACAGGCAAAGCAGGGGTTCTATGCAGTCACGGTAAGTGTCAAGGACGATAAGACCACCCTGGCCTCCGGAACTTCCAGTTTCTGCATTGTAACCCCTACCCCCAGAGGCAACGCTTTCCTGGGTATGACTACATTCGACCAGGGAAACCTTGAGACCATGAAGCTTATGGGCACCGGACGGTATGCTTTCTGGATATCATGGCGGCATGCTGAAGCTCAAAAGGGCATCTTTGACTTCACAGAGATGGACAATATCCTGAATCCCTGGCTGAAGTCAGGTTATAAGGCGATAGGTTATATCGACACCCGCTTTACTCCGGGACTGGCTTATATAACTCCCGACTGGATGGAAAAGTTTGTCCAGGACTGGCACAAGACCAATACCGGCGCCTACCCTCCAGAGTATTATACAGCCTGGGGCAAGTATATTGGCGAAGTCGTCAGCCACTACAAAGACCGCGTCAAGATGTGGACCCTGTATCAGGAGATCGACCTTACTACCGACCAGCCTGGGGGAGTTGAGCACTATATCAAGCTTGTAAAAACAGCTTCTGAAGCTGCTAAAAAGGCTGACCCTACCTGTATCCTTGGAGGGATCTCGGTCAGCGGGTGCGATGGGCAGGCCGGTTTCCCGATCGCCAGGAAACTGTGGCCAATGCTCAAGGACAGCCTGGACGGGTTCTTCTGGGACTGCTACATAGACCCCAAGGAGTTCGGGCCCGGGTATGAACCTATCGGTGAAGAGCGCGGCGGGCTGCGCCAGGTTGTCCTGGCAGCAAAGAATGTAATAAAACCCTTCGGTAAAAACCGTCTTGGAATAGATGAAAAGGGCTGCAAGATCGTGTCAGCCCTGCCGGTAGACAGCCCCTACGCCAAGGACATGGCCAAAGTTATTGCCCGGGGCTTTGTGGTTGCAAAGTCGGTACCGGAGCTTGATCACTACATGTATTTCCTGACCAACAGCGCCGGATGCATCGAAGGTGATGCTGACTACGGGCTCTGGAAGGACCACAGCCCCAGGCCGTCAGTCGCTGCATATGCAACATCCACAAGGATGCTGCTGGACACGTCCGAACCAGTCGAAGTCTGCCTCCATAAAGATGTGCTGGTATACGTGTTTAAGAAAGGCAAAGGCTCCCTGGCAGTGCTCTGGACTGTGTTGAAAGACCCGGTACCGGTTGCGTTCGGGCTGCCGGCATCTGCGGACTTCTACGACATGATGGGCAACAAGACAGCCCTTATCGCAAAGGGCAGGCATGAGTTCTCCCTCTCAGATGCCCCCATATATCTTCAGAGCAACGCGTCCGCGAAGGCAATGGCTGCAGCGATTCGCAATGCACGGTTCTCACTACCACTTGCCAAGATTGACGCCAAGATAGGCAGCAGCACATCGGTCAATGTCTATGTAGCAAACCAGAGCGGGAAGACCCTCAAAGCAAGTGTCGAAGCAACGCCCCTTGGAGATATCAAGTGGGTTAAAAGCTCTCAGACCCTGAGTATTGCATCACAGCAGGTAAGCGTCGCCAAATTCACATCAACTGCAAAGCTCAAACCAGGCATCCTGCATACAAAGGTGACGATTAACGGTCTGAGCAGCAGGCTGGATAAAGAGCTGGCGTTCTACACGGTGCAGAAGTTGAAAGATACATCGGCTGACAGTATTTTCTCCCTGAAGCCCATGGTATTTGACGGCCCCAGCAGCATCTTCCCATCCGGTGGGGATGCGATGAGCAACAAACTCTGGACCGGTCCCTCTGACCTGAGTATCAAACTCTGGCTGGCCTGGAGTACAGACGGCCTGCATGTGGCAGCATCAGTCACAGACGACGCCTTTGTGCAGGAGCAGAGCGGTATGGATATGTGGGCTGGTGACGGATTCCAGCTGGCCTTCGACACACTGAACGACGGCATAAGCTCTGAGCTCACCGGCATCCTGGGTTATGGCGCTGATGACTACGAATACGGAATAGCCCTGACAAAAAACGGCCCCGAAGCTTACTGCTGGGCAGCAGGAACAGCCAATAAGCCCCTTGAGCGGACGGTCCTGAAGAACTCCCCGGTCATTGTGCACCCAAATGCAACTACAACAACCTACCAGTGGACGATCCCCTGGACTGACCTTGCCCCAATGAAACCAGCATCGGGCAAAGCCTTCGGCTTCAACTTCAGCTACGCCGATATAGACAAACCCGGCGAGAGCGTCCGCTACTGGATAGGCCTGACCACCGGGATCTGCTCCGGCAAAGACCCCTCAGCGTTCAAGACGTTTGTGCTGGAGTGAGGGGACAGAAGACAGAAGACAGAAGTCAGGAGACAGGAGTCAGAATCCAGAATATGGCGGGTTTGGGCTGTTGATTAGGGTCCGGAGCTTGGATGTCGTCAGCCCTTGGCCTGGGTTCTGGGTTTTGGTTGGGTAATTCGTTTCGGATTTTTTGGGACGGGAATTTGGCGGTTTTCTCTGAACGAATTGAGCTCAGGATTTTGTGTTTTGAGCGTGGAATAATTCGTTTTTGCGCAATTTACAAACCATCATTTCCCTCTCCCCCCTTTTGAGTGAAGATTGCGTTTTTTGAGCTCCAGAACGCCTGAAAACGCCGTAACACCCCTGTTGTTATTATCCTCAGTAGCACTAGCCTGTATTATTTATGACTGACTCAGATTTTGCTCCTACTGGTGGGGAAAAGCTGAGTATGATGAATTAGGCGGGTTGAAAAAAATAATTCCCATGATTATAAGACGCCAGGAAGGCGAATTCGTCCCGCTTTTTCGCGGTATATTTTCATAATATTTTCTTGAAGGTTACTTCAGGTTGGTTTTTGAGATCAGAAGGGAGGACTGGGGGACTTGGAATAATTTATAATTGACAATTGACAATTGACAATGGGGAAGGGAAGATTTGGCTTTGGGGGTTGGGAAAGGATAATATGCATTGGTATTAGAGCGGAATGGAACACAAACCAGCGTGTCCACCTCACCAAACTCCCCCCAAAGCGGCGATGCACTTGCTGCCTGCGAAGCACCACCGCAATTTCCCCCTGGCGAAGGGGTCAGGGGGATTGGTTCCGGGATCGGCAATCTCCTGATTTATTGTTTCGGGATACCTCTGTCTCCAAACAGCTGGTAGACCCGACAGGAGTGTCGGGTCTACCAGGATTATCTTTCGTTACTTCGCTTGAACGCAGCATGTTCGTGTAAATCCCTTAATCATTGAAATCCTGTTCAGAAGATGCGATACCAGGATTCACATTCCCAACATTTAGTGATATAATCCATCAGACTGCATATTGTATATTAGGCACCATGTATCGTAATATTGAATCACTGCGTTAATTTGTGTTACATATGCACAGTTCCCAGCATTAATTGGGAATCGTGCCATGAGTCCTCTCGATTTTCGCTTGCAGCGAAAACCTGCCGGACTCGTCACAAAGGGTCGAAAATATTCTATTTTCGATGGAGTGTGAAAGTAATGAAGAAGATTCATTGGTTGATAATTTGCATTGTGATGATTCTCCTGCCTTCTTTGTCTGCTTCAGGTAAAGGTAGAGGCAGGAATACATATATCTTTACGCCACTTCCTGGTATGGATGCTGTGAAAATCAATGACCAGGGAATCGTGCTTATGCGCAACATAGGAAAAGGCAGCCGTGGCGTTGTATGGATCCCGAAATCTCCTAACGGCACCAAAGGTAAGTATTATACGCTGGGTTCTGATATTTTCGATATCAACAACAATTGTGATATCATTGGCATCTCCGGCACCGATTTCATCCGCGATCAAAATTCCAGGGCATTCAAGATCAAAGCAGGCCTGTCTTTCAGTAAAGTAACATTTTTGGATAGAGGAATCAATACATCCCCGAAAGCAATAAATAGTCAAGGGACAATAATCGGCAATCTGACTACCCCCGAAACGAGCGTGGGTAATACCCGTTTTCGCGGTTCTACTCAAGCAATAAAGTGGACAAGCAATTCAACTTATGTAGCCCTTGGTCGTGCAGAATGGGGAGCCCGTGATATCAATGACAAAGGGACAATAATCGGAGACACTTATAACTATGCCTGGATATTCTCCGGTAATCGTCTGATTAATCTGGGATTCGGGAAAGCCAATGCTATCAACAATCAGGAAGTTATTGTTGGAGAGCACAATGATAGAGCATGCAAGTGGATCAATAAAAAGCCAATTTTCCTGGATAAACAGCTGCCAGGATGTAAACTACGAGTTGGTTCATTTCATTCGAGTAAAGCACAGGATATAAATGATAAGAACCAGATTGTTGGCAGCGTTTTGTACGCAGATATGGGAGATGATCTCCATTATTTTAAGCAAGAAGCCGTCATATGGCAAAATGGCAAACGTACCGATCTCAAGAAATTGGTAAGACTCCCCAGGGGCTGGGAAGACCTGATTGAGGTTAGGGCAATAAACAACAAAGGCCAGATAATAGGCACTGTCCAACGCACTACCCCTATCAAAATACTCGAAACCCGATCATACCAGCAAGCATTCTTACTAACACCGGCGGTAAAGTGAATGGAGAGACTTTGGGCTTTAGACTTCAGGAAGGGATCATATAGTAATAAAGCCTCAATGATTAACATGCATCGGTATTAGAGCGGAGGGGGATTATTGGGCAGGCAGATTTTGCATCAGTCCTATTCCCCCGGAGCGGCGATGCCGATGCACTAGTTGACTACGAAGCACCACCGCAATTCCCCCTTGGCGAACTGATCCTTATATGCATTGTCTAATATGTGGCCGTATTCAAGCCTTATTCGCAATTATTGTTCAGCAACAGTTTTGATATGCACGATAAACCGCATTTTTGCAGTTTTCATCTAGCAGAAT
>Ga0073936_10000370_pt1 | contig 68542 bp, 51 predicted proteins | sample AliMusrvi5mmetaG_FD_87041 | JGI IMG/M metagenome (GOLD analysis project Ga0073936, IMG submission 87041) | Freshwater lake bacterial and archeal communities from Alinen Mustajarvi, Finland, to study Microbial Dark Matter (Phase II) - Alinen... | ecosystem: Environmental > Aquatic > Freshwater >... | reverse complement strand
TGTAGCTGTTGCATAGGAAGTCGAACTTATCAAATAGTCGGTGTACAGGTCTGTAAAGTTTTCCACAATATTGTAATTTATCCCGCTAATTTAACTCATTTATTGCGTAAGGTGAGTTATTAATCCCCATATTGCGGTATTGCCTGTTGTACTGGTCATTCTTACAGCGGTCTTCTTTATACAACAGTTTGGAACCAACTTCATCGGAAAATCATTTGGTCCGATGATGGTCATCTGGTTTGCCATGCTTGCAACACTTGGATTTGTTCAGATAACGGCCTTTCCTGATATTTTAAATGCATTGAACCCGGTCAATGCCTATGATTTCCTGACACAATATCCGAAAGGATTTATATTGCTTGGCGCCGTTTTCCTTTGTACCACGGGTGCAGAAGCATTGTATTCAGATCTGGGGCATTGCGGGATTAAAAACATCAGGATTTCATGGATATTTGTAAAGATAAGCCTGGTACTGAATTACCTCGGACAGGGTGCCTGGCTGATGGGTCATACAAGAAATGTTGAAGACCTGAACCCTTTTTATGCTATCATGCCTACCTGGTTTCTTATCCCCGGGATATTAATTTCAACGGCTGCGGCAGTGATTGCCAGTCAGGCTTTGATTACCGGATCATATACCCTGATCAGTGAGGCTGTTTCTTTGAATTTCTGGCCTAAAATAAAAGTATTGCACCCCACCACCATAAAAGGACAGGTTTATATCCCATTCGTTAACTGGCTTTTATGGGTAGCCTGTTGCTTCGTGGTATTGAAGTTTCAGGAGTCATCGAATATGGAAGCGGCTTATGGTCTTTCGATCACAATTACCATGATTATGACTTCGATGCTGCTTATTCATTACCTGCACGAGAAGCATGTTAATGTTATCCTATTGATCTTAATGGGTGCACTTTTTGGCAGCATCGAAGGATCATTCCTGATTGCCAACCTGCATAAATTCGCCAATGGCGGATGGTTCTCGATAGCCCTTGGTTTAATGTTTCTGCTAGTCATGCTGGGCTGGTTCTTCGGTCGGCGGATCAAGAACAGGCACATCAGTTTCTCGAATGTGAACAAGTATCTGCATTTGTTTGAAGATCTGAGCAAAGATAAGACGATTCCTCAAATAGCTACCAACCTGGTTTATATCATTAAAGCGAACCACGTGCATCAGATCGAATCAAAGATCATGTATTCGATCTTCAATAAACAGCCCAAGCGTGCGCAAACCTACTGGCTATTGCATGTGGATACCACGGATGAACCGGAAACATTCAGTTATGAAGTCAACCAGATTATCCCAGGTACGCTGATCCGTGTCGACTTCCACCTTGGTTTTAAAATTGAACAACGGGTTAACCTGTTCTTCAAGGAAGTGCTGAAAGATATGGTAGCCAATGGAGAAATAAATCTTACGAGTTCGTATGAGTCGCTGAAGAAACATCATTTCCCGGGTGACTTCCTGTTTGTCAATCTTGATCGGGTGATGACCCGTGATTATAAATTGTCGCCATGGGAAACCATGATTATGGGACTGCATGCATTCACCCGTCTGCTAAGTATTGATGATGTGAAAGCACTTGGGTTGGATTCGAGCAGTGTTATTGAGGAGAAAGTCCCGATATCGATGGAACGTCCGTTGAGCAGGAAAATACAAAGAATAGAATAGTAATTCCAAATATTGTACAGGTGACTCAAAGTCACCCGCTCAATAAAGCAAAACAATGGCTGGCAACACCTATTTTCAGTTTAAGCAATTCAGGATCATACAGGAACAGTCGGCAATGAAGGTTGGCATGGACGGTGTTCTGCTCGGGGCATGGATTGATCCTTCGGGTGCGAAACGAATTCTGGATATTGGCACCGGCACCGGGTTGATAGCCCTGATGATGGCCCAGAAAAACCAACATGCCTTGATTGATGCCATTGAGATTGATCAGGATGCTTTTCAGGAAGCAGGTATGAATTTTGGGCAATCGGACTGGAAGGAAAGGATTCGAATTGAATGTTGCGACTTCATTGAGTTTGCCGATCGTACAAACCTGAAATATGATTTAATTGTATGCAATCCTCCTTTCTTTGCTAACGGTTTAAAGGCGCCGGTTCAAAACCGTGCTCTGGCCCGTCATTCAGATTCTTTGCCTTTGGATGTTTTGCTTTCTGGCGCGACAAGTCTGCTTCGTGATAATGGCCGCATTGCTTTGGTTCTTCCTGTTGAAAGTCTAAAGGAGATTGAACAACTGTCAGTTTCCAATCAGTTGTTTGTTTCAAGATTGTGTCGGATAAAGCCCAATCCGCAAAAACCAATTTTCAGAATACTGGTTGAATTGACCAATACGGTATGTAAAATCAACAATGAATGTCTGATGATCGAATTTGAGAAACACCATGACTATACACCGGAATATATGCAATTAACGAAGGACTTCTACCTGAAATTCTAGTAAAGAGCAGGGAGCAGGGAGCAGGGAGCATCACTGAAATTATGGATTTCCTTTTTCCTTTTCCGTGCTCCGTACTCCCTGCTCCGTACTCCCTGCTCTCAACCTATTACGGATTTGATTTTACATCCTTTGTGAGTTTCTCGATAATTGTCCATTTAAAAATGCTGTTCTCGTATTTTGTTTCTCCGCTGGATGTTATTGTGAGTTCTTTTTCCTGGTCTAAAACTCCCTGTCCCAGTACGATAATGTCAAATGCCATCGCCTCATTCCCTATAATAAGGTGTTTTGTATATCCGGGGACCAGGAATATAGTTCCGGTGACATAAGTATTAACTTCAGAATCAGTTCCTCTTCCAACTATAATCTCGTCGCTGGCTGAGCCTTTTTCGATGGTTTGTGTTGATGGAACAATGGTATAGTCAATAATTAGGTTATCTGCTGTCAGCATGGTTGCTGTCGTTCCCGTATAGGTACCGATAAATTTGTCACGATCGGACAGCTGCACTGTTTCCTTTTTACACGATGAAGTGAAGATTGGGAATGCGGCTAAGAGAAATAAATAAATAAGGTTTTTCATAATCGTGAAGTTTTGGTATGATACTAATAGACAGTTATACGTATCTTTTACCCTATTTGATTGATTTCAGACCAAAAACATAAATGGATGGTAAGTTTCCTCCATCCGATTGGCAAACTGTTCGATTGAATGGTAGTCTATTTTAGAAACACTTTCATTTACTTTTGCAATCTTCCTGACGAGTAGCTTTTCTATAAAACTCATTTTCCCAAAGTTGAACTCCCCGCCAAATATAGCTTCAGTTTTGGCCATCTGATGCAGTTCTTCAGAAAAAGCATTTTGAATTTCTTCACGGGCAATTTCAGGCTCATACATGCTGCAAATAAACAGACCGATCTCTTTTGATCTGAGTTCATTCAGATTCGAGGTGCAGAATTCTCTTATTCGTTTCTGAATCTGTCCGGCATGAATCGACCCTCCTATGATTACCCGGTCATATTCATCTAAACATGGTGATTGTTGATGTTTGATATCAATGGCATTGACCTCACCGGAGAGCTTTTGGGATAGCTCTTTGACGGCCTTTCCGGTGCAACCGTGTGATGTGGCATAAATAATCAGCGTCTTCATGGTATGGTTTTGGCATTCTTTCAAAGTTACAGAAACTGATCTGTTCAATTAAACGGTTTAGTCATATATTTTATACATTTTTTTGATTTTCTGTTCCTGTTCAAACAAAAACAGGTCTTTAAGGTTATCTTAATCAATTCCTAAATAAAAGATTTAATTGTCTTAAATTAGAATAAATGATTAATTTTGCAGTCCAAAATTTAACGTCATGATGAGTTTAATTAAGCACGATCTGAAAATTGATGCGAGCTTTTACAAAGTGGAAGAAGTCAGACACCTGACCAATGAAACCTTTTCGATTAAATTACCTAAAGCACGGTTTGCATTCAAGGCAGGCCAGCATATTTCGCTGGGTATTCACGGGGATTATCAAAGCCGGGAATATTCAATTTACAGCGGCATAGATGATGATAACCTGGAGGTATTGGTAAAAGAGGTTGAAAAGGGTTATTTCACACCAAAGCTGAGGAAACTGAAATCGGGCGATTTGGTTGAAGTTCATGGACCATTTGGGAAATTTGGAATAGAGCCAGAGGATGCAGAGACCGGGAAATTTGTCTTTATCGCCAGTGGCACGGGTATAGCACCCTTCCGCTGCATAGTTCGTACTTATCCTGAAATTGAGTATACCCTTATTCATGGTGTAAGGCATTCGAACGAAGCTTACGACAGGCATGAATATGCCAGCGACCGATATATTCTTTGCTCAAGCCGTGATGCCAAAGGTACCTTCAATGGACGACTTACCGGTTATCTGAAAAACTGTACTTTTGCAAAAGAAACGAATTTCTACCTTTGCGGGAACAGTGATATGATTTTTGATGCCCTCGAGATTCTTAAAGTGAAAGGGTTTGAACGTGATCAGATACACTGCGAGGTTTATTTTTAGTAACAAATGAAAAATAACCACATAGACACATAGGACACATAGAAATAATTAAAGTAACATTTAAACTATGTGTCTATGTGGTTAATCTTATAAAAAATGAAATATCACCTGATTACATTAGGTTGCCAAATGAATCTTTCCGACAGTGAACGTGTTTCATCGGTTCTTGAGAGTATGGGCTATATCGCGACTGATAATGAGGAAGAGGCCAGTCTGTTGGGAATGCTGGCATGCTCGGTCAGGCAGAAACCCATTGATAAGGTATACAATAAGATTGCGCAGTGGAACAAATGGAAAAATAAACATAACCTGGTCACCTTTGTTTCAGGATGTATTTTGCCTGCCGATAAAGAGAAATTCCTGAAATCGTTTGATCTGATTTTTCCCATGAGCGAGTTGGCTCAGTTGCCTGACATGATTCGTGAATACGGAGTAGTGACACCAGCCGGATTGAAAATGCCACAGCCGGTAATGCCAAAGAATGAGCATATTGCCGAAATGTGGCACATCAAGCCTAAGTACCAATCGACCTACGAAGCATTTGTTCCCATACAGAATGGCTGCGACAAATTCTGTACTTTCTGTGCGGTTCCTTATACCCGCGGACGCGAAGTTTCACGTCCATCATCTGAGATAATCGATGAGGTACGTCATTTGGTCAATCAGGGATACAAATCTATAACTCTTCTGGGCCAGAATGTCAATTCGTATGGGTTGGATAAAAATGGTGAGGAAATCAATTTTTCTGAATTACTTCGGCAAATTGGGGAATATGGGATAACTTCCGGCCAGGAATTCTGGGTGTATTTCACATCACCGCATCCGCAGGACATGAACCGCGAAGTAATTGAGGTTATCGCAGCCTATGACTGTCTTGCCAAACAGATTCATCTGCCCATGCAAAGCGGTGATGAACATGTGCTGATTAAAATGAACCGCCGTCACTCAATGGATAAATACCGCCGGATTGTTGCAGACATTCGTGAACTGATACCACAAGCTACTTTATTTACCGACATCATTGTTGGTTTTAGCAGTGAAGGTGAAGCTGAATTTCAGAATACAGTGGCCGCTATGAATGAATTCAGGTTTAATATGGCTTATATTGCCATGTATTCGCCACGACCGGGAGCTGCCAGTTACCGTTGGGACAATGAGGTATCATCTGATGATAAAAAGGATCGTTTGCACCGGCTTACAGAGGTTTTGAAAATCCATTCGAGAGAATCCAATGAAACACTGGTTGGAAGGAACATGCGGGTTCTGATTAATGGAACCGATCGCAAAACAGGCTATTCAACCGGATTGACAGAAGGTAAGATTAACGTGCGCCTCGATCGTTATGATGCGTCGCTAATGGGACAAATTATAGAAGTGAAGATAACTTCTGCAGCAGACTTCTCAATGAGCGGAGAATTAGTTCCAAGTTTCGAGTTACAGGATAGAATCTGAAAATCCAACTATAGAAAGATAGACTTATTTTAGGAGAACGATACCTTGAATCAAAGCACCATCAGAAAAGTAGCATTTAAAACCTTAGGTTGTCGCCTCAATCAATACGAAACGGACGCTTTAGTAACTGATTTTGACGAAGCAGGATACCAATTGGTTGGTTTTGATGAATCGCCCGATGTGGTGATTGTAAATACCTGCACAGTAACCAATCAAAGTGATCAGAAATCCAGAACTGTGATCAGCCAGGCGGCCCGCAAAAACAAAGATGCGGTTGTCGTTGTGACAGGTTGTATGGCGAATAATTTTAAAGCAAAGCTGGAGAGTCAGGACAACATTACCTTCGTGGTTGAGAATAATCGGAAGAGCTCTATTTTGTCGCTTGTAGATGCCCATTTCTCCGGAGAGATACTTCACCCGGAAATGTTGCCCCCGGATGTATTCCGGTACGAACCTGTTCGCAAAAGTCTGCATACCCGAAGTGCTGTTAAGATTCAGGATGGGTGCGATAATTTCTGTACGTTTTGCATCATTCCGATGGTTCGTGGCAGGGCAGTATCCCGTCCCGTTGCTGATGTGCTTGAAAGTGTCCGTAAAACCATTGATAACGGATTTAAAGAAATCGTAATTACCGGGGTCAACATTGGCCGGTATGAAGACGGGGAAATTCGGTTTGAACATCTATTGGCGAAGATACTGGAGGTTTCGGGTGATTTTCGTGTGCGAATATCATCACTTGAACCTGATGGATTTGGTCATGGGTTTGTTGAACTATTCTCGCATCCTAAGATGATGCCACACCTTCACCTTTGTCTGCAAAGTGGTTCAGATAAAACACTTCTCCGGATGCGCCGGATGTATGATGTACAGCAATTTCGCAAAACAGTAGAACTCTTCCGATCCGTTTATCCTGAGTTTAATTTCACCTCTGACATCATTGTTGGATTCCCTGGTGAAACTGAAGAAGAATTCAAGGAAACACTTGATGCAGTGAAGGAATTTGATTTCAGTCATGTACACACCTTTAAGTATTCGGTTAGAAAGGGAACCCGGGCAGAACGACTAGAAAATCATGTTCCTGAGAAAGTAAAGAATGAACGGTCACTTCAAGTCAGGGAACTTTCAGAGGAAAATAAAAGACAATATTTAAGCTCATTCATTGGCAGGTCACAAAATGTTTTAGTTGAAAAAGTCGTTCAGGGTATTGCCAGCGGCTACGGGCAACATTATATTCCGGTTCGTTTTAAAGCTTGTGCAACTCAGAAAAACACAGTACATTCCATCAAAATCAATGAATTGAGGGGCATAGGTGAAAATATATATCTGTTTGGTGAACTAAATGATTAGCTTCTTTGTCTAAGAGGCTTTACCTATTCTGTTTAATCAGATGACATTAATAATTAAACAAAGCGGACAAAGAACCCATACTTCGGAGTTTTTGGACAATTCGGAGAAATATACCGAAGTGCTAAAAACGTTCAGGTTAAAGCTGGCTCAGGTATGTTCACATGGCTCTGATGCTGCGGTTGCAAAACACCGGTCGCGGGGGAAACTGCTGGCACGTGAACGAATCAATCTGCTGGTTGATCAAAATACTCCTTTTCTTGAACTATCCTCATTTGCCGCATACAATCAATACAACAACGCTTTCCCTTCCGCTGGTATTATTACAGGAATCGGCCTTGTTCAGGGACACGAGTGCCTGATCATTGCCAACGATGCCACGGTTAAGGGAGGAACCTATATCCGTGAAACGATTAAAAAACATGTGCGGGCACAGGAAATTGCCCGTCAGAACAAGTTGATTTGCATTTACCTGGTCGATTCAGGAGGCATCTATCTGCCAGAACAAGCCAATGTATTCCCTGACCGATTCGATTTTGGAAGGGTGTTTTATAACCAGGCACGGATGTCGGCTGAAGGCATACCTCAATTGTCGGTTGTGATGGGTTCCTGTACTGCAGGAGGTGCCTATGTCCCGGCTATGAGCGATGAAACCATCATGGTACGCAATCAGGGGACTATTTTTATTGGTGGACCACCATTGGTTTTGGCTGCCACCGGCGAAGAAGTAACTCCCGAAGATCTTGGAGGTGCCGAAGTTCATACTTCCATTTCGGGTGTGGCCGATCATATTGCTGAAAACGATACTGATGCCCTGAAGATCTGCAGGGATATCGTGGCTGGATTACCTTTCCCTGAGAAGCAAAGGCTGGACGTAACTCCTATGAAGGAGCCGCTTTTCCCGGCTGAAGAAATATATGGATATTTACCTGTTGATTTAAAGAAACAGGTCAATGTTCATGCAATTATTGAACACCTGGTTGACGGAAGTGAGTTTCGGGAATTCAAAGCCAACTATGGAAAAACATTGGTGACAGGTTTTGCACGGATATGGGGTTTCCCGATTGGGATCATTGCCAATAAAAGTTTCCTGACTTCGGAGAGTTCATTGAAAGGCGCTCATTTCATTCAATTGTGTGTTCAACGAAAAATTCCTATACTTTTTCTGCAAAATATCACCGGCTTTATTGTTGGTAAAAAATACGAACATCAGGGGATTGCCCGGGATGGGGCCAAGCTGATCAATGCGGTTGCCAATGCTTCGGTTCCGAAGTTCACTGTTGTTATTGGCGGTTCGTTTGGTGCGGGAAACTATGCCATGGCAGGACGGGCGTTCGATCCTCATTTTCTGTTTATGTGGCCGCATTCTCGCATATCTGTCATGGGTGGAGAACAAGCTTCCGGAGTGTTAAATAGTATTGGAAACAAGGACTCAGCCGACACCCTCCTGAATGAATATATCGAGCAAAGTTCAGCATCATACAGCTCCTCCCGATTATGGGACGATGGTATTATTGATCCGGTTGATACACGAAAAGTTTTAGCTATGGCAATTTCTGTTTCGTTGAATCGTTCGTTTGATAATTCGGTATACGGGGTTTTTAGGATGTGAAAAATGTTTTGACTCTCATGCTGTTGATTGGGATCACCTTTTGAAATGTTAATCCTTGTATTCAATTATGTGTGACGAAAAGGGGAAACGAAACAAAATGATTTACAGAAAACAGATAAAGTGAAATACAACTATCGATATATTGAAGTGGAGATTGGAGCAAATCTGGCAAGGATCAATCTGAACCGGCAGGAACGGCATAATGCGATTATCCCCGAATTGTTACTGGAACTGAACCAGACTTTGGATGAGATATTAGCTAACGACAAACTCCTATTTGTTATTTTATCCGGGAATGGAGATTCATTTTGTGCCGGTGCCGACCTTAATTGGTTTTCAGGGGCCGAAGAAAGAACTTTGGAACAGAATACCTCCTATTATAAGCAATTGGCGGACGTTTTACTTAAGCTGTTACAATTGCCTCAAATAACCATTGCCACAGTTCATGGAAATGTGTTTGGAGGAGGCGTCGGGTTAATGTCTGTGTGTGACTTTGTTATCGCAGAAGAGAATACCCGTTTCATGTTCAGCGAAGTTAAACTGGGGCTTTTACCCGCTACAATATTGCCATTTGTTGCAAAGCGGTTATCCCTTCAATATCTTAGAAAGTGGATTTTAACGGGGAATCTGTTCCTTGCCAATGAAGCCAATGAGGCTGGGCTTGTGGATATGATCTATGAAAAAGGGAATTTGGAAGTCGCTTTGTCTGGATTACTATCTTCATTTAGTGAATCATCGCCAAAAGCTATAATGAAGGCAAAACAAATGATTAATCAAGTTGTATCAGGGAATATAAACGTTTCTGATACAGTCATTACATCGGCAATTTTGGCTGAAGCCCTTTTATCACCAGAAGGACAAGAAGGAATGCAGGCTTTTCTGGAAAAGCGAAAACCGGCATGGAAGAAGTAATAGATAATGGTTAGTTTTCACAAAAAAAATACATGTAAATCATTGCATGCAAGTCATTGAACTTGAAACCTTGAACTTGAATATTGAAACACTTTAATAAAATACTTATTGCCAATAGGGGCGAAATAGCAGTCAGGGTTATTCGGGCAGCAAAGAAATCCGGCATCCAGACCGTCGCAATTTATGCAGACGATGATGCTAATTCTCTGCATGTATCAATGTCAGATATAGCAATCCGGCTTTCAGGAAGAACTTTGTCCGAAACTTACCTTAATCAGGAAAAGCTTATTCAATCAGCCTTAAGAGCAGGTGCCGAGGCCATTCATCCGGGATATGGATTTTTATCAGAGAATGCCGGTTTTGCACAGGGCGTGGCCGATGCAGGATTGGTATTTATTGGTCCTACACCGGAAAACATACGACTGATGGGAGAAAAGAATCAGGCACTTAGCTATGTCAGATCTTTGGGAATTTCCACTTTATCCTCCATTCGGGGAACCATTGGTGAATTGATTCAGCAATCTTCAGATATGACTTTCCCGGTTATGGTAAAGGCTTCAGGTGGTGGTGGCGGTAAGGGAATGGTGATTTGTAATTTGGCTGACGAATTATTGCCTGCACTCGAGAAGGCAGAACGGGAGGCAGTCGGTTATTTTGGAAATGGAGAACTGTTCGTCGAGAAATATTTACCTCATGCTCGTCATATAGAGGTTCAACTTATGGCCGATCATTATGGAAATACAATACACTTTTTCGAACGCGAATGTACTATCCAAAGAAGATTTCAGAAAATTATCGAGGAAGCACCCTCTCCTTCAGTAGATGAAAGATTACGATCAGCTTTGACTTCCTCGGCTCTTAAGATTGCCCGATCTATGAATTACCAAAATGCCGGAACAATTGAGTTTTTACTGGACGAAAATGGACATTTTTATTTCCTTGAAATGAATACCCGGATTCAGGTTGAGCATCCGGTTACCGAAATGATCACAAATACCGATCTGGTTGCTCTGCAATTATTAGTTGCTGCAGGAAATTCATTGCCGTTCAGTCAGAAAGAAATTAAAATTTCTGGACATGCCATTGAAGTAAGGCTATGTGCAGAAGATTCGGAGAACAATTTTAAGCCTTCGGCAGGGAAACTAGTGATATGGAAAGTCCCGGAGGTTGAGAATTTGCGGATTGAAACATTCGTAAAACAAGGAAACTTCATTTCGCCTAATTACGATTCGCTGCTGGCAAAACTGATAACCTGGGGAGAAACCCGTGATCTGGCTCGCCAGAAAATGCAGCAGGTACTCTCGGAGTCAGTAATTTCTGGCATTCATACGAACCTATCTTTTTTATTTGAATTAATCGATAGTGAACCTGTCCGTTGCAATGAAATTTATACCGGATATGTGGATAAGTATCTGGATCAGATTAATATCCGAATTCAGGATAAAAGAGAAAGAATAAACAAGCATAAGTTGGTAATTGCCTATTTGGTTTATCATCTTCAGCAAAAAAATCAGGATGGGAATTCGGTGTGGAATCAGATTGGTTACTGGAGAATATACACCCATACAGAGGTCTCAGTTGATGGAGAGGAGTTTGATGTTCAGATTGAATCCAATCCGGTGGGTAAACTTTTTATTGTCAATCAAGAGAAATATGAGTTATCGGTCATAAACATTAACGAAAACCTGCTGGACTTGACAATTAATCAGGAATCAGAAATATTTTATTGTACTGATAATGAAGGCGAAACAATTGTTATCAACAGAGACTTTCAGTTTCTCCTGAGTAGCAATTTGTTGATGAAGCAGGTATCGGTAAAAACAGGAAATGCTGGTAATAAAAAGGTTTTCCAAAACCTTATCTGCTCCGATTTGTTTGGGAAGGTATTGAAAATACATGTAATAGCCGGAGAACAGGTTCATGTCGGACAATTATTGCTGACTATGGAGTCAATGAAGACCGAGATCCATGTGCTTTGTCCTGCTGATGCCTTCGTGGCTAAGACTCATGTAAAAGAAGGATATGCGGTTGTTGAAAAGCAGTTGCTCATTGAACTGGAAGAAAGAAAGCAGTTGCTGTGACATGTATCTTCAGCTAATCCTTTCAACACTAGATATTAAAACCTGAAACTTGGAACTTCATATATGAATGCATTAGTACACGAAAAACATCTGCTGATCCGGAGAAAAACGAGGCAATTTGCAGAGGAGATTATCAAACCCGTGATCGATGATTTTGATGAGAAGGAAATTTTCCCAGTCGAATTAGTGCGCGAAATGGGCAAGACAGGAGTGCTTGGAATGACTGCTCCCGTCGAATATGGCGGACTTGGAAGCGATTATCTGTCATATATTATTGCCATTGAAGAGATGGCCCGGGTAGACAGTTCAATGGCTGCAACACTGGCAGCTCATAACTCTCTCGGCATAGGTCCGATCATAGAATTCGGAACTACCCTTCAAAAGCAAACAATGATTCCGGCATTCTGCACAGGAGAAAAGCTTTGGGCTTTTGGGCTGACCGAGGAAAATGCAGGTTCGGATGCTCAGGGAGTTGAAACAACTGCTCAGATTTCGAATAATGAGTTTATAATTAATGGGTCCAAGAAATACATCACTAACGGTACTTCAGAGATTTCGGCAGGGATGACTATTTTGGCAATTACAGGCCAAAGTGATGGTCGTAAAGAGATGACGGCAATTTTAGTCGAAAAGGAACGTGTGGGTTTTATCCGCGAAACCATGAAAAACAAATTGGTATGGCGAGCCGCAGACAACGGAATTCTTTATTTGAACGATTGTCATGTCCCGCTTGACAATCAGTTGGGCGAAAGGGGAAAAGGCTTTAAAATCATGCTTAAAACGTTAGATTCAGGACGTTTGTCAATTGCCGCTATCGGACTTGGGCTGGCACAGGGGGCTTTTGAAATGGCCAGGACATATGCCAAACAACGCAGGCAATTTGGCAAATCACTAAGCGAGTTTCAGATCATTGCCTTTAAACTGGCAGATATGGCTATGAAAATTGAAAATGCCAGGAATACATTATACAATGCTTGCTGGCTGAAAGATAACGCACAACCCTTTGCCCAGCAGGCAGCAATGGCCAAATTATACTGTTCGGAGATAGCCCGTGAAGTTGCAGATGAAGCCTTACAAATTCTGGGTGGGGCAGGATTGTTTAAAAACCGTGAATGGCCGATCGAACGCTTTTATCGCGACCAGCGTCTGCTTCAAATCGGAGAAGGAACATCAGAAATACTTCGTATGGTCATTTCGCGTAACATACTGAAAGATTAATAAGGAACATTTTAGATAAGAGACCAGGTATGTATAGTTTTTCTGATTGATCCTTTCTAACGGAAATTCTGTATTTTTATGTATCTTTCTTGATTGGGATAAAATAATAGTCCGAATGTTAAAACACTCAAAATTGTCAATATTATAGCAATATCTAAAATGGCAAGTGATCGGAAACTAGAACACATCAAACTTGCGTTTGAATCTCAAACCGGGCTGTCTGAACAGGATCGTCGTTTTAATTATGAACCAATGCTTTCGGCACATCCTGCTAATACAGATATCAGCATCAGGTTCGTGGATAAAACAATGCGAACTCCCATCTGGGTCTCCAGCATGACCGGGGGGACGGGCGTTGCACAAACCATTAATGGCAATATAGCCCGTGCCTGCCGTGAATTTGGAATGGGAATGGGACTAGGATCCTGTCGTAAAATTCTGTTTGACAAGACTTATTGGGATGATTTTAATTTTCGCGATATAATTGGTGAAGATCAGCCATTCTGGGCGAACCTGGGAATCGCACAAGTTGAAGAATTGCTCCTGTCAAAAAACACCCAGGTATTAATAAATTTGGTTACTGAATTAAGGGCTGATGGATTGATCATTCATGTTAACCCCTTGCAGGAATGGTTTCAACCGGAAGGGAATCGTCTGAAACAATCCCCTTTACTGACCATTAAGCAGCTTTTGGCTAAAGTTCAGATCAAAATAATCGTTAAGGAAGTCGGTCAGGGATTTGGTCCCGAAAGTTTACGCCAACTACTAATGCTTCCCCTTGCAGCCATTGAATTTGGTGCCTATGGAGGAACTAATTTCTCCAAACTGGAAATGTTGCGCAGTGATCAGAATATGCTTGAATCCCGGTTGCCTTTTGCCTTTGTAGGTCAGTCGGCTGAGCAAATGGTGTGTTCAGTCAATCAGATTCTGAAGGAGATTCCAAATCCGGCATGTCGTCAATTGATTATTTCCGGGGGAGTTCAAAATGCACTTGATGGTTATTATCTGACCGCCAAAAGTCAGCTCCCGGCTATATTTGGTATGGCATCGACCGTATTAAAACATGCTTCAGATAGCTATGAATCACTTGCTGCATTTCTCGAAAATCAGATTCAGATTCTGCAACTGACGCACGCCTATTTGAAGATCAATCCCGATTATCATGGATGATTCCATCATAAAAGGGTTCTCGAAATATACAAAACATCAGCGAATTAAAGCGCTGATAAGGAAATATGGCTTTGATGAAAATCTTGCGCTCTGGCTTGAATCATTTGAAGCACATGACGAAATCACCAGAAGGATCATCAATGATCTGAGCGAGAATTCTATCTCAAGTTTCCATCTTCCTTTTTCCCTTGCTCCTAATTTTGTTGTTAACGACAAGAATCTGTTTTTTCCATTGGTTACCGAAGAGAGTTCGGTGGTCGCTGCATTAAGCAATGTTGCAGGTTTCTGGGCTCAACGCGGGGGATTTCATGCAGAAGTATCAGGCACTGAAAAGAAAGGTCAGGTTCATTTTAAATGGAAGGGCAATCCTGAGACATTACATTTGCTGTTCACTGAAATCAAGGAAAAGTTGTTTGCTGAAAGTGCTTTTCTGACGGTAAAAATGATTGAACGGGGTGGGGGAATCAGCTCAATCGAACTGAAAGATATGGCGCATATCCTTCCTGATTATTTTCAACTGGACGCCAGCTTTGAAACCTGTGATGCAATGGGTGCCAATTTCATTAATTCCTGCCTGGAGCAATTCGCTAAAAGTCTGCAACAGTATTTCCAACGCAATGAAAAGCTTTCACTGAAGGAGCGTGACTGTGAGATTATCATGGCTATTCTCTCGAATTATACTCCCAATAGCAGAGTACGTGCCTGGGCCGAATGTCCGGTTGACAATTTGCTTGATAGTAAAACCTCGGAAGAATGTAAATTGTTTGCCGCGAAAATGGAACAAGCCATTCGGATTTCGCAGATGGATGTTTCCCGGGCAGTAACGCATAACAAGGGTATCTTTAACGGCATTGATGCCCTGGCTCTGGCAACAGGAAACGATTTCAGAGCCATAGAAGCCTGTGGCCATGCTTATGCTGCACGAAGCGGACATTATATGGGATTGACGGATATTGTGATTCAGAACGGAGTTTTTAGGTTCAGTATTGAATTGGCAATGGCTGTTGGAGTAATTGGTGGAGTGACTACAGTTCACCCTTTGGCAAAATTAGCCATGAAGATACTTGATCAGCCTACTGCTTCAGAACTGATGATGTATCTGGCAGTAGCAGGCTTGGCTTCTAATTTTGGTGCAGTCAAAGCTTTGGTATCAAGTGGAATTCAGGAAGGACACATGAAGTTACACCTCAGTAACATCATGAATCAAATCCGAATTCCGGAGGATTACAGATCTGAAGTTCTATACTATTTTCAGGATAAAACAGTGTCCTTTTCCGCCGTAGAAGAATATTGGAAAAGTTTAAGGTTGAAGGGTTATGAAGACCATTAATGCTTTTATCAGTATATTTCTTGACCTGGATATTGAATATTCAGTATTGGTTATTTGCCTTTTATCTTTTTGTCTGTAATCTAAAATCTGATATCTATTGGCCGTCACTCAAACATACCACGCAAACGGGAAACTTCTTCTAAGCGGTGAGTATCTCATTCTCTATGGAGCAAAGGGAATTGCTTTACCGTTAAAGGTTGGCCAACATTTAGTTGTCTCGGATGGAAATGATACAGGATTACTGGAATGGAATGCCTTTTACGACGATCGTGTCTGGTTTTCATCCAAATTGAATCCTTGTGATTATTCAATTCTCGAAACGAATGATCCGGAGAAGGCTGAAACGCTAAGTCGTATCTTTAAAGCAATCCTACACCTGAATCCTTTTTTTCATCCTAAAGTAGGAATAACTTTTAAAACGGTCCTTGATGCCAATCCTGACTGGGGTTTTGGAAGCAGCAGTACTTTAATCAGCCTGATGGCACAGTATTCAGGAGTCGATCCGTTCAGATTGAACGAACTGGTTTTTAATGGATCGGGCTTTGACATTGCCTGTGCTACAGTTAATGGTCCAATATTTTACATTAAAAACAAACCTTTTCAGCCGGTTGTACTTGATTATCCATTTTCCGATCAATTATTTCTGGTGTATTCAGGGAAGAAAATGAAAACTCATTCAGATGTCAATGCATTTCTGGGAAAGGGAAAAGTATCAGAAAAGCGTATTGAAGAAGGTTCAGCATTAGCCGATGCGTTTTCTAATTGTCGGGATCAAAAGGAATTCGATATTCTAATTCATCATCATGAAGAACTGATTAGTCATCTGATAGGGAAGACTCCAATTAAGAGGGAATATTTCTTCGATTTTCAGGGAGAGATAAAATCCCTCGGAGCATGGGGTGGTGATTTTTACCTGGTTTCAAGTCCACTTCCCTTTTCAGAAGTGCAGCGATATTTTGGGAACAAAGGATTGAACATCTTGTTTCAATGGAAAGATCTGATTTTAAATCAATAATAACAATGACCGGAACAGTAAAGAACAATCATTTAATAAGTCGTTGGCGATGCCCATCGAATATTGCACTTGTGAAATACTGGGGCAAACATGATTTTCAGAAACCTATGAACCCTTCATTGAGCTTTGTGCTTCAAAATTCCTTTACTGAAACGTCGGTGGAGTTGCATAAGGATGGTGATCAGAAGGTTGAATTTTTCTTTGAAGGTGTGGTCAGTGCTTTTGGAGAACGAATCGAGAAATACCTTGATCATCTTACCACAAGATTGCCTTGGATCAACAAATATAATTTTACAATTCACAGCCACAACAGTTTCCCTCACTCAGCAGGAATTGCTTCATCTGCATCGTCATTTGGTGCGTTGGCCTTGTGTTTATCAGAGATTGATTATGCATTTTCAGGGAAGGATATTATTAGTAAAGGCTTTTGGCTGATGGCTTCCGATCTTTCCCGAATAGGGAGTGGAAGTGCCTGCAGGTCGGTGTATCCTGGTTTTGCTCTTTGGGGCAAAACACATTTATTTGAATCATCAGGTGACGAATATGCAATACCTCTGTCTGAAGGAATTCAACCTCTATTTTCAGGACTTCGTGATGCAATTCTGTTGGTTGACTCAGGAATTAAGGAAGTTTCGAGTACTGCAGGCCATCAATTGATGAATGATCACATCTTTCAGCATTCACGAATTGCTCAGGCTCATGAAAACATCAATGAATTGTATCTTGCCATGCTTACAGGGAATCAGAAAAAATTCATTGAGATAGTCGAAAACGAAGCCTTGAGTTTACATGCCATGATGATGACTTCCAATCCGTGGTTTATCTTAATGAAGCCGAATAGTCTTGAGATCATAAACCGCATACACCGTTTCCGTGAAAAGACCTCAATACCATTGTGTTTCACTTTGGACGCCGGACCCAACATCCATTTATTGTATTTTACTGAAAACGAAACTGATGTAAAGGCTTTCATTGAACGGGAATTGCTTATTTTTTGTGAAAATGGTAAATGGATCAATGATTGCGTAGGCAAGGGACCTGAGCGAATTACAGAAGGATTATAGGAATGACTACCAAAATATTTAACTCAAAACTTCTTCTCTTCGGCGAATATGGACTTATGGCTGATGCGATGGCATTTTCAGTTCCGTTCCCAAAGTTCCAGGGTCGTCTTGATTTTGATCTTGATCATACCCATTCAGAAAGTACTTCCAAAATCCGTAAGCTTTACGAACATCTTAAAATTGGGGAATCATTTCAGAAGCTCAATTTTCCATTTAATATAGAACGAATGGAACATGATCTGAGCCAGGGATTGTATTTTAATTCCAATATCCCGCAACAATATGGAGTGGGTAGTTCCGGAGCATTGGTGGCGGCTCTTTTCAGTCGTTACTCTGTCTGTTCGGCATCTGAAATAAAGGGGACACCTGAATTACTTAAGTCAGATTTTGCTCTGATGGAAAGCTATTTTCATGGCAGAAGTTCAGGTATAGATCCTCTGATTTCATACCTCAACCAACCCTTGCTTCTTGATTCCCAAAAGAAGATTAAAACACTGCAACTCGATCTGTCACAAATGGGTTTGTCCATTGCCCTGATTGACACAAATACGGTTGGGCCAACTGGTCCGTTGGTAGAGCATTTCATAGAACGGTTAAATTCTCAGGAGTTCAAAAGGACTTTCGAAAGGCAGTTTATTCCTTCAAACGATGGTTGCATTAATTCCTTATTAAATGGCAATAAATCAGAATTCTTCCTTTGGTTGGAGCATCTAATTTTATTCCAATTGGAACAATTTCAGCGGATGATTCCCCTTGATTATCATTCTGTTATTTCAAATGCATTGAAAGAAAAGATTTATATTAAATTGCTGGGTTCAGGTGGTGGTGGATTTTTACTGGCTTTTGCAGAATCAGAACAACAGTTAATAACATGGTCGGATAAAGAAGGTATACCACTCCTACATGTTGTTTGATGTTTTTGTTTCCTATAGATTTGTTTAAAATAAATCAGAATGTGATCCTGCACGCACAAGTCGGATTGTTCTATCGGTAGTGTTCTGAAGCCATATGAGGAGTAAATCCGGCAAGATATGACATTCCCAATGTTTGAAATAGTTTCCCTTTAATGTATGTGGATTGTGTTTCGATGAAATTAGTAAGTGTCCTCCGGTTTCTATGGTTCTGACCATTTCTCGTAATAATTCAAATTCAATTGCCGAACTTCTTTTTATACGTTTTAAGTCCTTTTTAAACTGACCGGTATAATGAATTTGATACACAACTAAATGCTATTGAAAAGATCATCCACACTCTTTACCCTAATTACCTTCCCTTTTTCGGCATCATCCATGGCTTTAAGGGTAACAGCATTGGGAACATTCGTTTCACAGATAATAATTCCCTTTTCTGTTTTGGCCAATTCTTCAATCTGATCTAATAATTGCTTTGCTTTTTTGCTTCGCGTACTTATTTTTACTGTAACAATAGTCATTGTGTTTTTTTTGTAAATATAAATATAATAGCAATTCCATTGAAATAATCTGTCTATAAAGCCTTCAAAATAAATCAAGTTAGCGGATAACTTTAGGTCACCCGCTAACGAAGTATTTGTCAACTAAAAAGTAGGTTTACCTTCCTTTTATACTTTCGGTCCCCGATTTTCAACTGGACGATTCTCCTGAGGGCGTTTCCCCTGCGGTCTTCTGGACCTGTTGTTTCGTTTTATTTCAAGTGAAGGTTTCTTGAAGAACTTTTGATCCAATTCTCCTACATTCATCATGTTTTCCTTCTTGGGTTCCTCACCGTTAAAGCTTTCAACAGAAGGTTTCTGTCCGCGTTTATTCAGGTTAAGGAACTTTTTAACATCTTCCAGATCGAGCACAAAGGTACTTCCATCAGATTTATCGTACATGTACCAGATCTTCTTTTGGAGAATATCGGTTTTGAAATGACGGGCAATGCCCTTATCCGTTTCAATAGTAAGAAGTTCATGAGGAAATTCTTCCAGAACTTCCAGATAATGATCAAGTTCGTAGGTGAGGCAGCATTTAAGTTTGCCACATCGTCCGGCCATCTTTTCAGCATTGGGCGACAATCCCTGTTTAATGGCTGCATCCGAGGTTACACTGGTAAAGTCTGTCCTCCAAGTTGAACAGCATAAAGCACGACCGCAAGAGCCGATGCCTCCAATTCGTCCGGCTTCCTGACGAACACCAATCTGTTTCATTTCAATTTTAACGGCAAACTCTCTCGCATAAAGCTTGATCAAATCCCTGAAATCGACCCGGTCTTCGGCGATATAATAGAAAATGGCCTTATTGTTATCGCCACGGAACTCAACATCACCTACCTTCATGTCCAGATTTAGTTCCCCTGCTATCTGCCGGGCACGTATCATGACCTTATTTTCGCGTGCCTTGGCTTCTTCCCATTTGACCACATCCGAAGGAGTAGCCTTACGGTATATTTTATTCCATTCGTAACGCTCGGGCTTTTTTACTTTCCGTTTAAACTGAAGTTCGGCCAGCTTCCCTGTAAGCGAAACTGCACCAATATCATGTCCCGGTGAACAGGCTACAACTACCAGTTCATCGCGTTTTAACTGTATTCCATCTTCATTTCTGAAAAACTCCTTCCGTGTTCCTTTGAACCTTATCTCGACTATGTTTGATTCATTTGTTGTATCAGGTATATCGTTGAGCCAGTCATAAGTCGTAAGCATTGCTGGCCGGTCGGGGTCGCTATTTGTATTGCATCCGCTGCATCCCATATCTCTCTGTATCTGTTTTGCCCTGTAATTACTGAACTAATATTTTGATATTCAGTAATTACGAGCTATATCTGTGTGTAAAATATGATCTTATAATATTCTTTTAATCTCTATTTCCACCATCCTCCTGAAACGTTTCTTCCATATGTTTTTGTTTCAGGAGGACAATATTATAGATTTTTATGCAGACTTGCTATTTTTATTCGGTCTAAATAACAAATCACGGATTAGCCATCCATAAATAACTTCTCCTTTTTAAGTTGAGTGACTTTTATCTCAAATGGTTTATCTTTAACCTTTGAAATAAATCCTGCCAAAGTTTGACGATCAGATTCAGAAATGAACCTTTTGAATCAAAAAACCAATACACTATCAATTCGGATGTTCTTAATGAAGGCGATGAAACTGCTATCAACCTACATGGAATATATCCGAACAGGGATTGCCCTATATTGGGGCTTTATAATTTGATTTCTAATTGATTTCTATCTATTATAAAATGGCCATATATAAACAGATGCAAGCCAGATGCAAGCCAGATATTAAAAGGAGATCCCCTCCCGATCCCCTCTTCAGTCCCTTTTTGAACCCGGTTCGGTTTTCGGCAGTAATCCTGCTAATGGACCTATTAATCTTCATTACTAAAAGCGATATCCCTGCTTTCGGATCAGTTGAAAAGCTATATCTTTAGGCCCAAAATATCGGGTTATGTACAGACAATTTATTCTTCTGATCTTTCTCTTCCTGCTGATTATTCAGAAACAGGTAAATGCTCAGCAACTGGGTACTTATGCTACCGTCAGCATTCTGACCTGCGACCCGGGCATGGATGTCTATTCGATGTATGGGCATACAGCGATAAGGGTGAAAGATGAGGCTCAACATATCGATGCGGTATTCAATTATGGTCTTTTCAGTTTCGATGCACCTGATTTCATGTATCGTTTTGCAAAAGGAAAGACAGATTACTTGATGGGGGATGAAAAATTCGGGAGCTTTATGCGCGAATACGTGGAAGATAAACGAAGTGTTTATGAACAGGTATTGAATCTTTCCCAGGAAGGGAAAACCCATTTGTTTATGGCTCTTCTTGAAAATGACAAACCTGAGAACCGGCAGTATAGGTATAACTTCTTCATGGATAACTGCGCCACACGGGTTAGGGATATGATTGAACGAAATGCCGGAGTAACGGTCCATTTTACAGATAATCACCCTATTGAAAGTTACCGTGACCTGATCAAAAAGTATCATCATCATTTTCGCTGGATAGATCTTGGAATAGATCTGCTGGTGGGAAAAAAGTCCGATCAGCCTGTATCTGCCTACGGACAGATGTTTTTGCCTGATTACCTGAAGGCTCAGTTTGCAGGAGCAAAGATTACAACAGGTGAAACTACACAGCCCCTTGTTTTGGAAACCAGAACCTTACTCCTATTCCCTAATGCAAGTACAATGTCGGATTTACCTTGGCCTGCATTTGTTTTCGGCTTTTTCTTTTTAATCGTTGCAGGTATTTCTGTGCGGAATGTACGCCGAAAAAAGAATACCGACTGGCTCGATTATTGGCTATTTGCCCTGAGCGGTTTGGCCGGACTGATTATTGGCTGGTTCACGCTCTATTCCGAACATCCGGCCATGAGTCCCAATTACAACTTACTGTGGGCTTTTCCTCCCAACCTGGTCTTTGCAGCAATCTGGAGAGTAAAGAAATGGAGAAACTATTCAAGGTATTACTTTTATTTAGTTGCTGCTCTATTACTTCTTTCTTTGTTTGTAGGCCAACAATTTAACCCTGCCGTTTACATGATCATGCTGATGTTGCTGTTGCGCTGTGGAGTGAATTTGTTTGGGAACCGTTATCCGTTTAAACCCTAATCTTCCTTACCCATTCACACCCCCCAATTCTCCCTATCCAGACTCCTGTATTGTATAGCTTCCGATAGGTGATGACTTTCTACCCGTTCGCTCTTTTCAAGGTCGGCAATGGTACGGGAAACCTTCAGGACGGTCATAAGCCCTTGCTGACAATCCAAGCTTCTCCATGGCATTCTTCAGCAAACTGCTGCTCACTTCATCCAGATCGACATACTGCCTGATCATCTTGGACGACATCTGTGCATTGCAGAAAACACCTTCACTTTTAGTAAACCGTTGTGATTGTATTTCACGGGCTTTGATTACACGTTCCCGAATAACACTGCTTGTCTCTGTAGGTGACTGATCTGACAATTTCTTAAATGGTACAGGCACTACTTCCAAATGGATGTCAATACGGTCTAATAGGGGACCTGAAATCTTATTCAGATACTTGGGAACCATCCCGGGAGCACAAACGCACTCTTTGGTTGGGTGATTGTAATAACCACAAGGACATGGATTCATTGAAGTTACAAGCATAAAACTTGCAGGATATTCTACAGAGAATTTAGCTCTTGAGATAGTAATCATTCGGTCTTCCAAAGGCTGGCGCATCACTTCGAGAACCTGACGTTTAAACTCAGGCAGTTCGTCAAGAAAAAGTACTCCATTATGGGCAAGGCTGATTTCACCTGGCTGTGGAAAAGCACCTCCTCCAACAAGGGCAACGTCAGATATGGTATGGTGGGGGCTGCGAAAAGGTCGCTGGGTCATTAGTGAAGTGTTTTTGTCAATTTTCCCGACAACAGAATGGATCTTAGTAGTTTCAAGCGCTTCACGTAAAGTAAACGGAGGAAGTATGGTCGGTATTCGCTTTGCCAGCATCGTTTTACCTGCTCCGGGAGGCCCAATCATGATTATATTATGTCCGCCAGCTGCTGCAATCTCCAGTGCGCGCTTTACATTTTCCTGTCCTTTAACGTCAGAAAAGTCTACATCACTTTCACTCACTTTCGAGAAGAACTCTTCACGGGTATTGACGATAGTCTGCTCCAGTTCCTTGTCGCCATTGAAGAATCCAATTACTTCGCTGATACTTTCAACCCCATAGATCTTCAGGGTATCCACCACGGCAGCTTCACGTGCGTTTTCCTTTGGAAGTATGAATCCTTCAAAACCTTCCTCGCGTGCTTTGATGGCAATGGGTAAAGCACCTTTTACAGGTTGCAGATTCCCGTCGAGTGATAATTCACCCATCATGATAAAAGAAGAGACTTTGTCTGATTTGATTTGTCCCGAGGCAGCGAGGATTCCAATGGCGAGAGGAAGGTCATAGGCTGAACCTTCCTTACGTATATCAGCCGGGGCCATATTGATGACTACCTTTTGATGTGGCCATTTGAAATTATTTAACCGTATGGCAGATTCGATACGTTGCTGACTCTCTTTTACTGCATTATCGGCCAGTCCTACCAGATAGAATTTGATCCCTGTCGAAATATCTGTTTCGATAGTAATAGTAGTCGCATCTATGCCGTGAACTGCGCTGGCGAAGGTCTTGATCAGCATGAAAGGTAAATTACAGATTCGGTTCACATAAATTTACTAAGACTGTTTCAGATCACCAACTTTATGATGAGTTTTTTGGATTAAAGTGATAAGTTTACAAAATCTCTTGAAACAGAATAATCCCATCGCCACCGATTATATATTCGTATTGTTCAAATCAACCCGATGTGTTATATGCTTTTATGCCGAAACACTAAAGAGTTATCTGTTTTTGTAATGATGTTTATTTTCCCGGATGCAGAAAATCATTAATGGTAGAAATAAAAAGTACCGGTTGATCAACAAAGGTCATGTGACCGCTTTTTGGAAATATGACAAGTTTCGATCCTGCGATTTTACTTTGCATTTCCTTCGAGAGGGAAGGGTCACACTCATCATTATCTCCTGCAGTAATAAGCGTTGGTACTTTAATTGTCGCAAGCTTGTCGGTATATTCCACCGAAGAAAGATTCCCGTCAATGACATATTCTCCGTGAGAGCCCCACATTTCCCGGTATAGATCCCACGACATGATACCATTGACAATAGGATCATAGTTTGCATCCGGGTGGTTCGCATAGAGGTAAGGAAAATAACCTTCGCCCCAGGCAGCAACCATATAATCATTGGTGTACCTGTTCTTTTCATAGTCTTTCCCATGACCGTATAACCCTTCATGTTCCATCTTATTGATCTTTGCCCGTAATTGGGGATTCATCTTTTCTTTCATCTGATCAAAGATCTTGTTTATTTTACTGGCGCTGTGAAAAGTGCTGCAAAGTATCAGGTGGGTAAGGTTTTCCTGATATTTTAAAGCATAGGCCTGTGCCAATACTCCGCCAAAGGAATGCCCGAGAAGACTTATTTTTCCCAATCCGAGGGATTGGCGAACAGTTTCAATATCCTCCACCATGTTTTCGACGGTATAACCCTTAGGATCTTCCAGCTTTTGTGAACGACCAGAGCCACGCTCATCAATAAAGATTAGCCGGTTGGTTTTAATCAGGGGCAGGAGGTAAGGGAGAAAATAATCATGCGATGCCCCTGGACCACCGTGTACAATCAAAAGTGGATCACCATGCCCGATAACTTTGTAATAGATCAGCAGGTGGTTTGCTTCAACAAAACCTTCCTCCATCGGATAAACGTTTTGGGGATTGTTATTGGACGAAACAATCCTGGCAGGTAGTAGATTACAACCTGTAATGAAGAATATAAGGCAAAGGAAGATGCAGATGCGGTTTAGTTTCATCGGTTTTAGCTTTTAAGAACACTAAACTAATCAATAGATTTAGCTTTTGAAAGAAATTGTGCACTTATCCTCAGAGAAAAGGATTTGCAACCTGCAATCCGGCATTCTCCGACTACTCTTTTATGCGATAATGCTGTAATTCTGGATATTAACAAAACAATTATTCATAAAGAAGCTATTTTATTATATTATAATGTCATTTTCTTAGGTAATAAAGTCATTTTCTTAGGTAATAAAATCATTTTATAATGTAATAAAATCGCTTTATGGAGTCATAAACTTCTCCAGTATGCAAATATCCCGGATTTCAATTATCAAAAATCCATTCTTTATTTAAAGAATATCTCCCAATTGCAAAGCTATCCGGTTTTGATCCTGCATAACTCGTTTTTTATGAATGACAACAAATGACTGACACGAAGGAGCATATAGATATTCAAACGAATATCCATTTTAAACATTTACCTCACTGCGTATTTCTTCCAAAATATTTTGATTATTCTACATTGCAGTATATATGTAAGTCCCCACTGAAACCAAAGGCTTGAAAAAGAGCTGCAATCTACGCACCGTTCCAAAATAAATTGGTACAGAAATAATATTTGTAAATATAGTTGCATATAACAACTAAAATGTTTTATCTTTGTATCGTTTTTAATGTTTAAAATGGAAAAACAGAAATTACCTCTGGAAATAGAACTGGGACATGTAATATTGGAAGATATGTTCCATGCGATAAGAAAACGTATTAGAAATCAGGCGGAAATACAATTAAAGATTACCCGCGAACAGTTTAAACTTTTGCATGCAATAAGTCAGAAAAAGGAAGAAGTTATACAAAAAGATATGGCCGATATCATAGGAAAGGATAAATCAACCATATTGAGGTTAATTGACTCATTGGAAACAAAAGAATTAGTCAGGAGGGTTGCTGACACAAAAGACAGGCGCAGGAATTATTTGATGGTCACAGAAAAGGGAGAAGAATTAATCAAACAATACGGGAATATCTTTTCTGTTATGTTTGAAGAACTGCATCAGGGTCTTGATGAATCCGAATTGATAACTTTTTATAAAGTAGCTGCACATTTTAAAAGCAAGGCTGAAAAATATTAATATTTTTTTAAATACATAGTTGCTGTTAACAACAATTGTTATTTGCAACATTAATAAGGAAAATAAAAAAATCAACTTAAAAAGAATATTTTATATGGCATCCGGCTGGCTGGCAAGGGAGAATAAATATGGTTTTATGTAACTGACAATACTTCATATATGTTTCTTAATTATTGACTAAAAAACAAAAAAAATGAAAATAAACGAAAACGTATATTTATTTGAAAAGATAAAAGGAGCTAACTCATATCTTTACTTATCGGATAGCGGTGAAATTTCCATAATAGATGCAGGGATGCCCGGCAATGCGTTTAAAATTCTCAATCAAATTTCTGAAATGGAAATATCACCGGGAAGGATTAAATATATAATCCTTACTCATGCTGATATAGACCATAAGGGTAGTGTTGTTGATTTAAAGAATGCAACGGGAGCACTTATAGCCATTCATGAAAAAGAAGTTCCTTATCTTTTAGGTGGAAAGCAAAAAAAACTAAAAGGAATGATTGGAGGAACGATTCGTTTTATATTCGGGATACTATTAAAATTTATAAAGACTCAAAACACAGTCCCTGATGTTATATTAAAAGATGGTGATTTTATTGGAGGGTTAGAAGTTATTTATTCCCCGGGACATACAGAAGGAAGCATTTCTTTATATCATGCAGATACTGTATTGTTTTCAGGTGATGCAATTATAACCGATAAACATTCAAATATCAAAGGGTTTAATAAAATAGCAGCCTCCAATCCATTAGAAGCTGCAAAAACAATCAGTAAAATCAAACAATTAAAATTTGAAGTTTTACTTCCGGGACATGGTAGCCCGGTTTTAAAAAATGCCTCAGACAAACTAAAAGAATATAACAAAATATGAGCTTTGATTTTACAACATCCTATTTATTTTTACCGTTATTTGGATTTGTAATAGGACTTTTGGTATCTATGTTTGGTGGTGGTGGAGGTGGTCTTTACGTTCCTTTGCTTACCCTTATATTTAATGTGCCTATTCAGGTTGCTGTTGCAACATCACTGGCATCTATTATTCCTACAACCCTTTTTGGTGCTTATGCTCATCACAAACAGGGGAATGTTAATATTCCGATAGGTTTGATTTTCGGTATAACAGGAATAATAGGAACATTGATGGGGGTTTATTTTTCAACATTAATCCCATCTTTCATCCTTAGGAAACTTTTTGGAATACTTGCAATACTTATTGTTATTCCGGTACTTTTCAGAAAGAAGGGAAAAGTTGTTAAGCAAAGCGATAATCCTGATGATTTGAAAATATTAAATCTAAAAAAGGTTTCTATAAGTTCTGTCTTTGGTTTATTATCAGGAATAATGTCCGGTTTGTTTGGAGTAAGTGGTGGCGCACCTGTTGCTACGGGATTATATATACTTGGTTTTCCTGCAAACATAGTTATCGGAACTTCTGTTTTTGTTCTTTTTTTTAATGCAGTTTCAGGTTTGTGCGGACATCTGGCAGTAGGTCATATCAATATTATATTAATCGTTCTATTAGGAGGCAGTGCAGCTATTGGAGCTTTAATAGGCCCACGTTTAATGAAAAGAATAAAAGCTGATGTTTTAGATATATGGTTCAAAATAATTTTTACCATTCTGTTAACCCTGATGGGATTGATGATGATAATAAAATAAATGACTACTTCATGACTATGAATGACAAAACTGACTGACACGAAGGAGTATAGGTATATAAGCGGATATCCATTTAAATGAATAATGTTTGAAATACATGCTTATCAGGAAACAAGAGAATTTTCCAATGAAGCATAAATAATGATCGAAGCGTCATCCTGCGTCATCCTGAACTTGTTTCAGGATCCCCTCAAATATGCTCTTTCACCTGTAAGAAAAGAGAATTGGAGACAAAAGGAGGGGATCCCGAAACAAGTTCGGGATGACGGGTGATGACACAGGATGACAAATGATGATAGTATGACGAGGGCAAAGAGCTTTAAGTATTTTGATAATCGTTAGTGATCAATTTAAGAAAAAGCATAGGTGATGCTGGATTTTATTCTAAATTTGAAGTTTGCATCAATAGAATAAGTTAATTTTCTGATTATGAAAATATTTTTCTATCTCATGATTCTATCGATAATAGCTGCAGGCTGTCAATCTGATTATCTTTCAAAAGAAAGATATAATCAATTTGATCTATCAAAAATCAAAGTGTATATAAAAAATGACACCCTGTTTTGTTCATTAAGTAATTCTTTGGATTGCCCATTGCGTTTTTATATTTCCACATCAGACAGTATCGTGAATAAATCTTTACATTCTCTTAATCCAATTACATTTCGTTCAAAAAAAGATACGCTGATAATGATTCATGTTCATAGCAATACCTCAGGTAAAATAGAAACATCATGGGGCGCATGTATGGGTGACATGGAAAGAAAAATAGATTATAATAAATTAGACCTGCCTTTTTGTAAAGGGAAAAGTTATAAGATCATTCAAGGCTATAATGGACAGCATTCGCATCGTACAGATTATTCGCGTTATGCTATTGACTTTGGACTACAACCTAATGATACTATTTGTGCAGCAGATGATGGTTTTGTCGTTGGAGTAATAAAGGACTATACCATTGGCGGTAATGATAAAAGATATGAGGAATTTGCAAATTACATCACATTATATCATCCTCATTCAGGATTGTACACACAATATGCTCATTTAAAATACAATGGGAGTCTTGTGAAAGTTGGAGATATTGTAAAGCAAGGACAAGCTATAGGACTTTCAGGGATGACTGGATTTACATCAATAACACACCTACATTTCAATGTCTTAATTCCATCTCCTCCAAGAGACGGATTCAAATCTACACCGATTGAATTTCTTGAGCATTTTAGTGGTAATAGTTTAAGGATAAATGATATTGTAAAAAAATAGACTGCCCAGCTCATCCGGATATGAATTAATATAATTCAAAGTTACCGTCAAAGATTTTTGATCTGTTTTTGGTGGAATATTACTGAGAAGGTGATTATTCATCAACAAAAGTATTCTTTTCATAAAATTTATATCACTTTTCAAAAGAACCATCCAAATAGTTTTTCCAATTTGGCGTTTTTTATTTCCGACAGATTTAAATTCTTCATTGTTAGTTTATATTTTAGATAAATAAAAGTTAAATGGTGCAGCTTTTAAGACTGCACCATCAATTGTTAGCATATAGATTATCCTAAATAACTTGGAATAATTCTATTCCGATTTGCAATTAAGTATAAAAGGTTCATTCTGCTATTTTGTCCATTTTATGTAATTGAGCAAGCGAAGTAATTCCGCTGATTCCTCCCAGGTTCATCATGTCAAGGGCAGAACTTGGTACAATGATCATCGAACCTTTTTCTTTTAATCCTTCGCCGATGAGGTTCATGGCCCGTAATTGTAAGGCTACCGGATTATTCATATATGATTCGCTGGCTTTTGCAAACTTCTCGGCAATCTCGGTTTCAGCAGTTCCCAGGATAACCCTTGCTTTACGCTCCCTTTCTGCCTGAGCCTGTTTACTCATTGCGTCAGATAAACCCTGGGGAATGGTAATATCTTTTATTCCCACCGTTTGGCAGGTAATTCCCCATGGATTGGTATTCTCGTCCAACAATTGCTGAAGGTCTTCTGCAATTTTATCCCTATCCTGTAATAAATCAGCCAGTTCATGTTTCCCAATAATATCTCTCAATCCGGTTAAGGCAATGTTTTGAACAGCAGTTTTGTAATCTTGTACCTCAAGCGCTGCTTTTTCAACATCCCATATCATCCAGTATAAGGTTGCAGTCACATTTACCGGGACAGTATCCTTGGTTAATGTTGAATCCGCCTTAAAATCAGTTACCCTTACTCGCTGATCGATGTAATCGAATACTTTATCGAGGATAGGAACAATAAAAAACAATCCCGGCCCTTTCAATCCAATGTATTTACCCATCCTCATCAGTACTGCTTTTTCCCATTGATCGGCAATTTTTATCGAGCTGGCAATAAGTATAGATAGAATTTCCAAACCAATACAGAGTTTAATATCAAGAACCTGTAAATAAAAAACAGATGCTAATATCGCTGTTGCAACGATGATTACAGTTGTCGAAATTACATTAAAAAGATTTTTAGTTTCCATAGTTATTTGATGTTAAGGTTTTTGTTTCTTAATTCTTGTATCACGTCTTCTTTCGAAAACCCGTAGGTGTAAGCCACAGTAAGAAATTCCTTACAGATGTCATGAATCTTTTTTTGTTTTTCCTCGTCGCTTAAGATGATTCCATTAGCATTGATAAAAGTACCTGATCCTTGTTGGGTATCCAGAATACGAAGGATTTCGAGTTCTTTGTAGGCTTTGGCGATTGTATTCAGGTTTACCTTAAGTTTCACAGCCAAAGCCCTTACAGTGGGAAGTTGCTCCCCGGTTTTTAAATTTCCCGAGGCAATACCAAATTTAATTTGGTCGATGATCTGCCTGTAGAAAGGCGTTCCACCTCCTGGATCTAAAATAAAGTCAATCATTGTAATGATATAATGTAATAGTTGTATAGTACAAATATACAATGTATTTTTAATATCCAAAAACAATTCACTAATTATTTTAGGATCAGTATCATTTTTTCTAAATCAGTGTGTTCTGCCCTTTATACATGGTCTTTTGAACCAATCAGGCAGGAACCTGTAACCCGTTTCAATTGCGTACCAAATGAAATATCAGATACTGATTTCAAATCTGCCTTCCCTGCTGATTTGGGTAGGGATAGAGCATGTATTAGACCATTCCGGGAATCCCGAAGGAAGGTTGATTGCTTTTATGAAAAACATTTGAACGGACAGAGAATTGGGGTAAGGGCACCAAAAGTTCGTTTCTGAATTATATTTCTGTACAAATGCTGGAGCAATTTCGAAGATTAAAGATAGCTATTTTGCCGCAAAAGAGCACATCCGGGAGGATAGTTATTGCGATGTAGTCCTGAAATGGTTAATACCATTTTCCCAACCTTTTGATAGGATGAACATTCACAGCAGATATGTTTTGAAATAGTAAAAATTACGTTGAAATCTAAATAATAATTATTTACTTTACAGCACAGACCAGCACAGGAGTATTTTTTCAGATCTATATCATTTGAAGATTTAGTAATGTGCACCATGTAATGGTATTAGCCGAACCTGTACAACCAACTAACCTGAAAAATACATGAAAACTTGTGTCTATCCACCTTTAAAAGCAACGAAAGCTCTCCCTCATTTATTAAAAACAACTTTGGATAATCGATTCAGGGTAATTGGTAGGCAAGCGATAGCCTGGAGTTATTCAGGTTCTGACCCACTATGAATTGAATAAAATATCTGACTATGAAACCCAGAATGCTTTTCCATTTCTTCATATTTCTCTTTCCATTTTTATTGAATGCTCAACAAAAACCGTGGATCGATTTCAACCGAAACGGACAAATGGTAACGATATATGTATCGACGACTGGAAGTGACTCCAATTCAGGGAGATCGGGGGATGCTCCTCTTGCAACTCTGCAGAAAGCCCTAGACATCCATGCAATGATGAAGAAATCGGGCAAAACGGATGTTCCTGTAACCATTGTACTGTCTGGGGGGAATTATCAGGTTTCAGAAGCCCTGAAAATTAATCCGGAGAATGGAGGAGCCGAACATGCTTGGCTGACCATTCGTTCGGCAGAAAACCAAAGGGCTGTTTTTAACGGATCGAAGAAAATATCCGGTTGGAAAAAATACAAGAATAACATTTGGATGGCACCTGTTCCTGAAGCAAAGGATGGAAAGTGGCTCTTTAACCAATTGTTTGTGAATGGTCAGCAAAAAACGCTGGCCCGCTTTCCCAATGAGGGGTATTATACGGTTGCAGGATTCCCTGACGGAGGAGAGGAAATTGATTATCACAAGGCTTGCAAACGATTTCAGTTCAAAGCTGGCGACCTCAATCCAAAATGGAAGAATATCAAAGATGTACGGGTGATTGTTTACCACTTTTGGACTGATACACATCTGGTAATCGATACTATTGATGCGAAAACGAACATTGTTACCTTCAAACATGAGGCAGACAAACGTTTTACAGACGATTTCAGCAACGAAGGGGCACGGTATATTGTGGAGAATGTTTTTGAAGGGCTGGATAGTCCGGGAGAATGGTTTCTTGACCGTCACAAGGGTGTGGTTTATTATATTCCTATGCCCGGTGAGAACATGGAAAATGCAGAGGTTCTGGCTCCGTTAACAGCGGGATATATTCGTTTTGAAGGCGATCCATTGGCAAAACGGGTTGAGAATGTAACGGTTGAAAACATCGATTTTGAGTACAGCAACTTCATTTTACCTGAAAACGATGCGAACGATTACCAGGCAAGCGTTACGGTTCCGGCATCAATGACGGCAAAAGGGGCTGTCAACATTAGCCTCAGAGGCTGCACGTTTATGAATTTGGGTAATTTTGCCTTCGATATTCAGGAAGGCTGCTCCAATATCAACATTGTTCACAACAAACTGGAACATCTGGCTGCAGGAGCATTTAAAATAAACGGTGGAACGGAAAAAGATCATCCGCTGGAGAGAACCAAAAACATTATCATAGCCGACAATGAAATCCTGCATTACGGCGAAAAATACCCCTCAGCGGTTGGAATCCTTTTGATGAATACTGAAGGGTGTTACATTGGCCATAACCATATTTTCGATGGATGGTATACCGGTATTTCAGTTGGCTGGCAGTGGGGATATCAACGAAGTGTGAGCCGTGACAACATTATTGAATTCAATCATATCCATCGGATCGGGCAGGGGCTTTTATCCGATATGGGAGGTATTTATACGCTTGGTGTTTCACCGGGGACAATCATCAGGAATAACCTTATTCATGATGTGGAATCTAATAAATACGGTGGCTGGGGAATATATAACGACGAAGGTTCAACCCATATCCTGATTGAAAAGAACATCGTGTACAACACAAAATATGCAGCCTACAACATTCATTATGCCAAGGAAATGAATGTCAGAAATAACATTTTTGCATTAGGCAGGCTCGAAGTATTGAACCGTGGAAGACAGGAGCCACACAATAGTGTCTATTTCGAAAATAATATTGTTTACTGGAATTCCGTGAAAGACCCTTATACTGGAAACTGGAAAGATCAGCCTTATGTTTTTCATCAGAATCCAAACATCGGGACACAACCAACCTTTACCAACACGTTCGATTCAGACTACAACCTCTACTTTGATCCTTCGCAAGCCCTCTCTAGCCTTCGCTTTAACGGGTTTACCTGGGATGAATGGCATCAGAAAGGGAAAGATATCCATTCAGTTTATGCCGATCCAATGTTTGTTAATGCAGGGAACTATGATTTCAGACTTCTGCCTGAATCTCCGGCATTTAAGCTGGGTTTTAAACCTATCGATATGACTGAAGTCGGGCCAAGAAAATAAAAGGAATCAATCTAAATAATCCTAAAATCATGAAAAACTCAATTATTCTATTCCTGATGTGGCTGACACTTTCGATGAGCCAATTATCGGCACAGGAAACAGCAACCAAAGAATACCAGGACAATTACAAAAAAGTAATGGAACGCACCCAATGGTGGAGAGAAGCACGTTTTGGCATGTTTATCCATTTTGGCGTCTATGCTGTTCCGGCTCGGGGCGAATGGGTCAAATCGAACGAACGTATGACGACCGAACAGTATCAGAAGTATGTCGATGAGTTTAATCCGAAGGATTTTGATGCCAAGGCATGGGCTAAAATAGCCAAAGCTGCAGGGATGAAATATGCAGTTCTTACTGCCAAGCATCACGATGGTTTTTGCATGTTCGACAGTAAGCTGACCGATTACAAACTCAGTAAGAATTTCGGGGGACGTGACCTTGTGCGCGAGTTTCTCGATGCTTTCCGGGCTGAAGGAATTAAAGTCGGACTTTATTATTCACTTATTGACTGGCATCATCCTGACTATCCCAATGTGGGCAACCATCCTCAACGTGACGATAAGGACTATGCCAAACGGACTTTTAACTGGGACAATTACCTGAAATACATGCATGGACAGGTTGAGGAACTGGTTAGGAACTATGGAAAACTCGACATCATGTGGTTCGATTATTCGTTCGACGAATATACTGGCGAAAAATGGGGGGCCAATGAGCTGGTTTCGATGATTCGTAAATATCAGCCTGATATCATCCTGGATAACCGTTTATCGGTTAACGAAGGTACTTCATCCAAACAACGCATGTTGAAACCCATCGGAGATTTTGAAAGTCCTGAGCAGGGAATTCCTGACGTTCCGTTGATTGACAAATACAATAACCCTCTTCCCTGGGAAACCTGTCTGACGCTTAATGGGGGTTGGGGTTATACTGAACAGGATCACAATTGGAAATCGCCTGAGCTGATTGTTCAAACACTGGTGAATTGTGTGAGCAAAAACGGCAATCTTTTATTGAATGTTGGCCCGGATGCCCGGGGAAAGATTCCACAGGAAAGTGTGGATATTCTTGCTGAAGTGGGCAAATGGATGGATATGAATAGCGAGAGTGTATATGGCTGCGGGGCAGCAAATCTGGCAAAACCTGATTGGGGACGTTACACCCGTAAAGGAAATACTATTTATGCACATTGGATGAATCCGAATCTGGGGCAATTGAATACCAAAGGCATTGATGGCGATCAGGTAAAAAACATTTATTTGTTGAAATCCGGGGGAGAGTTATCTTATCAAAAAGCATGGTGGGGAAATAATGAAGCAGGGAACTTGTTTATCACGGTGGGAAGCTCACCACAAAAGCCCGTTGAATACGATACGGTGGTGAAAATTGAAATGTAGAAATAGGCAACTGCCAGACCAAGCTGAAGAAGAATTGAATATCCGTGAAAGAAGTCCACGGTTATTCAATTCTATCCCTTTATGGACGGCATCAGGTGTAATTGTCCGCAATACATCTATAAAAAGGAAAAGCACCTACTGTAAAAAGTCATGTGAAAACCTCGCCAAAGGAGATAGAATGAGATGCGTTTATTTGGAGTATTTCCCTTTACCAAAAAGTTAGAATATTGGGTTGTTTAATAAGGATCATCTTTCGGGTTGTTGAAATTTGTCCAACCTTTAATTGATAGAAGTACATTCCACCAGGCAATAAACTTCCGTCAAATTCAACCTGATGTATTCCTGAAGGGATTACCTCGTTAACCAATGTAGCAACTTTCCTTCCCGTTTGATCAAAAACGTCCAGCGTAACTAATGCATTTGCAGGAGTTTGAAATTGAATAGTTGTCAGAGCAGAGAACGGATTGGGATAATTTGTAAGTTCCGGTTCGTTTTTTAGTTCACTTGCAACAGATGTTGGATACAATATTTTGGTACCTGCTTCTACCATGATAAACTGTACCGAGCGACCGGGACTATTCACTGTTATTGCATCATCTATTGAAAAGGCACTTGCCGGAAGTGTCTCCAGACTTTCGCGAGGACCCCATTGTGTTCCAGTTGGATTCACTCCATTTACCGATACATACATCGAAAAATCGCCATTATCGGTGCCACCGGTTAAAGAGTAATTATAATATTGATTTCCAACACCAATATCCGTTGGATTTATCTTTACAACCTGCGCTGTTTTACCTTTGTTTATAATAACAACACCAGTTTCGCCGGATGCAAATCTGGAGGCATAAGCCAAGATGTTTAAATTGCCGGAAGTAGTCGTAATGACATGATCGCCGGTAAATTTCTGCTGATAATACGCATAATAGAAATCAGGACGTGGCTGCCACAATAAATTACTATTATTCCCCTGATAAAACATACCAGCATCACTGTTTGCAAGCAACCACCTTGCCCCCAAACCAAAGTTATTCTTCAGTAATTCATTAAACAGAATCGTAGCCTGCATTCCATTGATAAACGACATTCCCATGGTTGCGTTGGCTGAATTGCTATTCATATTATACTCAGTCAATGCTACTGGTTTTGGAAAAGCATTTTTATTAATAATATCCTGCTGAATAAAGCTGATGTTTTTCTTTGGTTCGGTTACTGCGGTTGACAATAGATTATCTACAGTTGCATCGCTTCCAAAATAGTTATGCATGACATAGAAATCCACTGCATCGCCAATTTCCTTGAAAAAGCCTAAATTCCATGTTTTATCCACATTGTTCCAACTGGTAGATCCGTCATAATGAAGTACCTGACCCCCGATAAAAATCTTAGCGCCAATTTTTGTGGCAGCTGTCCTCATTGAATCGGCAATCATTTTGCAGTGCTGACCGTACAACTGACCTGTTATTATTTGGGGTTGACCATCTTTATTGGTTTTGGTATCAATCATCCATCCAGCTTCCCAGGGACCTCCATTTTCATTTCCAATTTCCCAGAATTTAGTGCGTCCTTTATCATAGCGAACCCATTGTGCGGCAAGATGGGCAGCTTGTTCTGCCGGTTTGCTGCTTAAACCATATCTGGCATAGGCATAATTGATTGTAATTAATCCTTGTGAACCTATTTGTTGGCGCAGTTTGTAATAGTTATCGACAGTTGTTGGCCAATCATTTTTCCCGGAAATAGCAGTGAATGGTGTCTTTTTTCTTGTAGTTCCATCATAAAGAGAATCAGGAACATCGGTTGGGTTACCATTCCAGAAAAAGATATCAGACCAACTTCCTCCGGGAAACCGTATTAAAGAAGGATTTAATAACTGGACATTTTTAACAAAAGCAGAACTACCGGTATTATTCCCCATCCAAACAGCTAAAGCATTTCCAAATACGTACTTGGAAATACTGCCCAAAGTATCCGATGATAAAGTTACGTTTACTGTTGGCGTAACGGAAGTTTTACTTGCAGATACTGAAATTGGGATAATAGCAGTTTTAGGTACAAAATCATCTAAAAAACAATTCGTGTTTTGTGCGAAAAGTGAAGTTGCCGCGATAAACACAATTCCTAAAAATGCGGTAATTCTAATTTTAAAGTTTTTCATATTCTCTTATCTAAGATCAATTAGACTTTAGATTTTAGACTTTAGATTTTAGACTGATGAAATGTCTTTTGGTCTAAGGTCTATTATCTAAGATCTATCAGACATTTTCAATTGTTCAGCAAGAAATCAATGTTGAATGATAAATTTTTGTACTTCATTACCTATCTTAATAAAATATAATCCTCCCGGTAAATTACCGGTGTTAATTGTATACTCTTCAGTTTCAGGTTGCAAGTTTCCAACGGATACTGTTTGTCCATATGAATTTAAAAGGATATAATTTTGGCTCTTGTTTAATGTAGAATTGGGATCTTGTGATCTGACAATCCTTATCCTTAATTGATTGTTTGCAGGATTTGGGAAGATCTCTATTTCATCGGTCTGTTTTTTATTTTCCGAAATTCCAGTGGCTGATGATTTCAATATAACTGCCGTTGTCGAAAGTGAAGGTACAGAAATGGATAATGAATTTGAACTTACTGTTACAGAATTTGCCTTCAACGCATTGCTAGTATGTGATTTAAAAGTCTCAGTTGTTGGCAATGATGACAACTGCAATGTCTTGTAACTTCCATCGGTTATTGAAAATCCATTGAGATTTACTGTCAGGTTATGTGCAGCGCTCATATCCCGATTCACAATTATTACGGTCATCGAGTCTGCGGGTTCATTCACTGTGGTATAAGCTGAAACTGTATTTTCGAGAGAGGAAGTACTTGAAATACTGTAGTTTTTTGCATAGCGGCTATATAGATGCATGGTTTCCCACATCCCGGTGAACCATGACCAGGGCGTAAAGTATTCGACACCATTGTTGGCAAACGTTCCAAGGTGGGTGGCATAAATAACTGAAGCAAGGTTGGGATCGTTAGGCCCGGGACTCCATTCACTGAGACCCAGGGTAATCCCGTTATTGGTACCAAAATATTTTATCAGCCAATCATTGACGCGTTGGAAAACGTATTCTTTTTTTGAAGAAGTATCCCAACCCCCATTTATTGTATATAAACCATTTGCTCCCGGATAATTGTAATTCTTGTCATAGAAAATACGATGGTTTTGAAGAGCATCAGCATCGGTCGGGGCATAAGGGTAATGATGAATGTCAAAAACATCTAAAACCCTTATGCCCGATGCCTTTTCCTCATCGGCACACCGCTTAATGAAATATTCGAACCAGCAATAATATTTTCCGTCAATCCAGATACTCTCATTTGACCATTTGTACCATTGCCATTCTGAAGTTGTAACAGGTCCGCAGAGTTTGATTCCTGGAGATAAAGCTTTCGCTTTCTTCGCCAATTCTATATAGCGGTCTAAAAATGCAGAGGCAGATATTAATGTTGGCATAGCCCAATCATGCGTGCCATTCCATACATCTACCTCGTTATCCATACTCCAATATTTTAATTGGTTTTTATTAAACCCTTTGCCCTTGGAACCAAACCAATGATCAAGAATTGCCACCGAAGAGTCGGCTGGCCATGGCTTAGAGAACAAATCAATATTTCCATCAACCAAGGCCTTACTTCCTCCATTTGGATCGGGTGTTCCTCCACCGTCTAAATTTTGACCATTACCACTCCAACCCGGGTGGGCCTGCATATAAGTATAGTCAGGGAAGTTATGCTGGTCGCTGGAAGCTACTCTGCCCAGTAACTGAAAGGCAAACATGCTCTGCATGTTGGGAAAGTTGTCATTAATTTTTTGTGCATAAACATCCCAATCATCACCATAAACGTTATTAAACCAGTCAGGATGAACATCAAGTTTTTGACGCCAGTTATAAGCTGACATATTATTCCCCCCACCAACCCGCACGAAGCGCAACCCGGCATCTTTATAAAATTGTGTAGTTTGGTCAAAGCCTTCATTTCGTCCATATATGTTTGGAGATACCGCTCTTTTGCCTTGAGTGGCATTAACGGTTATCGTAATGTTCTGTGCCAAAGCAGTATTCATTCCAATGAAAGTAATAAATACGATTAGTAAATAATTTTGTGTTAAGTGAAGTTTCATAATTATTGTTTTAATAGGATCATTTTTATTATCTCCCTAATTCATTTTGAGCACTTTAAACGATTTTGTCCAATTGATCTCATTGACCTGTACAATGTACATATCCGGCTTAAGTAAAGAACCCAAAGCCATTGGATTTTTAATTGCAGCATGCTCAACAGTTTCAACCCGATGGCCCATCATATCGAAAACCGTAATGCGGTTGATATTATCAGGATGATTGACCTTCAGAGTAATTGTTGATTTAAATGGATTTGGATATAAATCAATTGCATCATCATTTAATAAGGTTATGCCAGTAGTCGCATCTTTGACTCCCTGCATGATTGCATTCAGGACACCATGATCAATTACCGTTGCATTACTTCGGTCAAACAATCCCCCTGGAGTGTCCCAGCAATAAGTTATTATTCCTTTACTCATTGCAGATTTTACAAAATACCGGTAATAATATTCTATAGAAGCATTGTGAAGCGCCTGATCAGAAGGAGGGCTGAGTTTTCTTCTAAAAGCACCATATTCTCCAATTATTACAGGAATTCCTTTATCAACAAACTTGGTCTTCATTAACCCCAAATATTTGTCCATGTCGCTTTCTTCGCCCCAGGTGGCATTGCGGGTAACATCAGTTGTAGAATGATTGCCTTTACCCCAGTAATAAAACATTTTGCCCCAGCTTTGATCTCCATTCATTCCGCAAAAATTCCATGGAGTATAATAATGGACTTCAACTATCAATCGATTTTCAATCTGATCGACAGGCAAAGTATTCATCAATTGATTGGTTTTATCAATATCTGTTGAAGGTCCCTGAATAATGAGGGTTCGGGAACTGTTATTTCCCCCTGTGGCACGAACGGCATCAATAAAGGTCTGATGATAAGATAGTAAAACAGACATTCCGATGGCGTCATTCACATTAGGCTCATTGGCGCTTGCAAAAAGCAAATGTTCATTATAATCTTTAAAATAAGTGGCTATTTGGGTCCAATATGCTTGCTGTCTTTTATTAACCTGTGCCTTATTTGCTGTGTTTACCCTGTTTTCCAGCCATCCTTTATCCCAGTGGACATTAATGATTACATACACACTATCTTTAATACAATAATCTACTATCTCTTTTATACGTGCAATCCAGCCTTTATCAATTATACTTGTAACAGTATCTGAATGGCTAAACCAGGCTACTGGTAGCCTAACTGTATTGAACCCGGCAGCTTTCACCGAATCTATTAATTTCTGGCTCGTATAAGCAGCCCCCCATGCAGTTTCTCCCCCAATAGCCTCAAGAGTGTTCCCTAGATTCCATCCAACTTTCATCTTGCTTACAAGCTGCCGGGCTGTAGGCAACTGTGCATTTACAGTTACAGACATTAATAGCCCGCTTACAATTGTTATAAAAAGAAACCTTCCATTAAATGGAGAAAATAAAGTGAAATAATTTTTCATGAAAAATTGAATTACTGGTTGTTGTTTTAGTTGGTAATTACATCCACTTCAGCATAACCTACTACATTATCACCCGAAGTGTTTTTTAAAGCCTGCAGTTTGATATAACGGGCTTTGACCGGCATAAAATTCTTCCTTTGCCATACGGGGTTATTTTTAATGTTGGAGAATTCACCTTTATCTACCAATTTCCAATCTATATTGTCCTCTGAAATATAAAACTGATAGTTAGTTATGATACCGGAACTCCATTTATTTTGGTCCGGTAGATATTTGAAACCACATACATTACATTTGTACCCTAAGTCGATGGTTAAATCAAGGGGCATTTTTTTATCACCCCGTTGGTGCCAGACTGTAGATGTGTTTCCGTCAAAGATTGCAATCGCCTTATCTTCATTTATCCCCACTATTTTCCAATCCTTTTTAGAAATATCGAATTTTTCGTAGCCAACAGGGCTACTTTTGCCCGATGCCGGATCGAAGGCAATTGCCTTTACTTCTACTTTTCCATCGGCAGAAAAAGGCCCCGTGTAAAGAGTTGATTTTATAGTTGGTTCGCTGCTGTCTAAGGTATAGTAAAATATCGGGCCAATGTCGTTAGTAGTTATCGTAACTTCTCCTGATTGGTTTCTGGTAATGGAAGGGGCATTCAGGAATACCGGTGCATTATACACTCCTAAATTGGAAATTACCGGACAACTTTTAGAATTGGTGATACTAAAACGTACCTTTGTTGCCTTTACACTTGGAAAACGAATGATGCGTTTATAACCAATAGTCGTTGCTTTGGCCACTTCTTCCCAGTTCCCATCCACAAGGGCTTCAACTGTAAAAGCTTGTACACGTTGTCCTAAACGGATATATTCCTGCACCAGGAAACGATTGAACAAGGTTGGTATTCCTAAATCCAGTGTCAATGAAGCTTTTGTCACGTTGTCGTCGGTGGCCCAATAGGTATCTTTATTGTTATCAACTGCCATGCCTGCACCGAATTCTTTTGCATTTCCCCGAAAATTGGATGCTTCTGCTTTCCTATTTTCAGCAAGATTTACAGCAAATGTTTCTTTTACTGCCTTGGCAAGTCCAAGCGCAGCTTTTTCATCATTTGGATGGATCAAGCCATTGGGCATGATGGGGAAGTTGAGCAACAGCGAGCCGTTGCTCCCTATGGAATGATAGTATGTATCCAATAAATGCGGTACTGTTTTAACTTTGGAATCTTCATTTGGGTGGTAGAACCATTCAGGTCTAATGGAAGTATTTACTTCGGCAGGCACCCAGGCATTTCCGCTTTCCAGACCGTAATGCAACATACTCCATTCTACTTCTCCTGTGGCATTCAGCAAACTCCAGTTTGTTTCGCCTACAGCACCTTCTTCAGTTCCAACCCAACGTAGATCACCCCTGTCTCCTCCATCATTCCATATGACAATGTTGGGCTGTAACTTGCGGATCAACGCGTAGGTATTCTTCCAGTCATAATAGGTTGTACGGTCAATAGTTCGTGTTTCATTTGCTCCACCGTAATATCCCGATCCTCCATTGGCTCCATCAAACCATATTTCGAAAATAGGTCCATAGTTAGTTAACAGTTCTGTCAGTTGATTCCGGAAATAGGTAATGTATTCCGGTTTCCCGTAATCCTTGCTATTTCTGTCCCAGGGAGATAAATAAATACCTAATTTCAAGCCATATTCTTTACAGGCATCGGCCATTTCGCGAACCATATCTCCCTTGCCATTTTTCCATGGAGCATTTTTTACTGAATACTCGGTATATTTAGAAGGCCAAAGGCAAAAGCCACAATGGTGCTTTGCCGTAATGATGATTCCTTTCATTCCTGCCTCTTTGCAAATACGCGCCCACTGACGACAATCTGATTCTTTAGGATTAAACAGCTTTACATCTTCATTGCCATTGCCCCACGATTGGTCGGTATAAGTGTTTAGTGAGAAATGAACAAAAGCGTAATATTCCATTTCCTGCCATCTCAATTGATTTTCATTGGGAATAGGACCATAAGGTGCTGGAGCTTTTGTCTGTGCATTTAATCCAATTGTCAAAATGGAAAATAAAACTCCGCAGATTAAATTTCTTGTCATATGAATAATTTTTAAAGAGGTAAAATCCATTTATTTTGCCAATGTTTTAAAATTTAAAGAAGCCTCCGTTAAACCTGGCGAGGTCACCGTCAATTTAATATCTCCAGTTCCATGAGTACTTTTTATTACCACCAAAGCTCGTCCTTTCCAGACTTTACGTGTGTTGCTCACGTAAGGGTCAGTATCTTTAATATCGGCATTATCTACCCCAACGATTGTACCAGCACCTTCAATTTTAAATTGTAATCGATTTGAGGCATTTGGTTGATTTATCCCTTCCTTGTCAGTTATCTCTATCGTTACAAAAGACAAGTCTTGTCCATTCGCCAGTATTTCTTTTCTATCTGAAGTAAGTTTTATTTTTGCTGCATCGCCGGCGGTTTGAAGAATGGTTGATTCAATTTCAGCGTTATTCTCCACACCAACAGCTTTCAGTATCCCACGTGAATAAGGCACTGAAAACGTGGCCTTAAACTGTTGTACATCGGTTGTAGGTTGCTCTCCGATAAGTTTATTGCCGAGATAGAGCCTTACTTTAGGATATTTGGAATATACTTCCACTTGTATATCTTTTCCTTCGAAACCGGGCCATGTCCAACTTTCCCAGGTAGGCCATACAGACCACAAGGTTTCTTTTATTTCCAAAGGTTCGGGATTAGGTTCCCTTACAGCCATATAAAGCTTTTCGGTAGTATTATATAACATGCTCCTGTAGTGCGATATCGGCTTTTTCCATCCAATCAAATCAATATCACCACAATAAGCGCCATGCCAGGGAAAGAAATCATTTTCCCAATGTTGTCCGGGAACTTCGCCCGAGTAATACCAACGGCCTATCGATGATTCGCCTAAATAATCCATGGCAGTCCAAACAAAATCTCCGATAACACAATCATTTTCCTGCACTAATTTCCAATTGGCAAATGCATCGCGCGGATATGACTCTGTTTGGACGATTACTCTTGAAGGAACCCTTTTATGATCGTCAGGAGCACTACTCAGGTGATAATTGTATCCGGCAACATCATGAACACCCATCAATGGGTCGAACACAGCCCAATCGTTTCCCCAACCTACTATAGCAGATGTAACAGGACGTGTATTATCTATTTTTTTCAGTACACCAATAAGCATTTTTGCAGTTTCAACTGCTTGTGGCTCTTTTCTTTCTGGTATTTCATTACCTATGCTCCACATGAATATTGAAGGATGGTTCCGGTCACGTAACACCATTGCTTCCAAATCGCGTTGCCACCATTGGTTGAAATACAGGGAATAATCGAACTTGTTTTTTCCTACTTTCCAACAATCAAATGATTCGTCCATTACCAACAAGCCCAGTTTATCACATTCATCGAGGAATGCCTCTGATGGGGGATTGTGGGATGTTCTTACGGCATTGAAACCTGCCGCTTTAAGCAATGTAATCCTTCGCTCCTCTGCACGATCAAATGCTGCAGCGCCTAAACAACCATTATCGTGGTGTATGCATCCACCATTAATTTTCACTGTTTTGCCGTTAAGCTGAAATCCGTTTTCAGCAGTAAATTTCAGACAACGAATGCCAAACTTAGTCTTAGTGTCGTCAACATTATATTTGTCTTTTATTACCTGTATATGAGCATTGTACAAGTTAGGAGTTTCAATTGACCACAATATTGGATTGGATACATTAACGGTTTGGCTAACTTCCTTTTCGCTGTTTGCAGCAAGTTCTACTTTTGTTTGATAGTCACCGGCATCTTTACTGTTTGGATCAAAAAGCTGGGTTTTAACAACAATACTTTGGGGAGAAGTAGTTTCATTTTTTACCAATGTTTTTATCTGTACTATTGCCTTTTTTGAAGATACCTCGGGAGTTGAAATGCCTACACCCCATTGTGCCACATGCACAGGGTTTGTAACCATCATCCAAACATGCCGATAAATTCCAGAACCACTATACCACCGGCAGTTTACCTGTTGCGAATTATCAACCCGGACAGCAATAACATTTTCCTTGTCAAAATCCAGATAGGGTGTCAGGTCATAACTGAACGAGGAATAGCCATAGGGATAAACACCCAGTGATTTTCCGTTGATAAAGACTTCAGAGTTCATATAAACACCCTCAAAATAAATGCAGACGTTTTTACTTTTCCATTCTCCGAGGACTCTGAACGTTTTACGATACCAACCTATTCCTTGCGGGAAAAAACCTCCTGCATTCCCGGTTGGGTTTTTGGAGTTTATTTTCCCCTCAATGCTCCAATCATGGGGCAAGTCGAGGGTACGCCAACCCATATCGTTAAATTCCTTCAATTTGGCAGCAGTGGTATCGCCCAAAAAGAATTTCCAATTGAAATCGAATAATTGCTTTCTCTCAATGTCATTTTGTGCATTGCCTAAAAAAGTGCTTATCGATAACATGAATACCAATAGTATTTGCTTTGAATAACGAGATTTATTTATAAATGAATTTGGATTGCACATACATTCAAGATTATATTTTCGTTAGTTTAATTTAACCGTATCATATTCTCCGGAACATTAATAATAGTTTCTTTTTGATTCCTGAAAACGACTATCTCCAGAGGTTTTGTCAGATCGACCTGCATGGTGGCATTTTGCAAATCGTCCAGATTATTGATGGCCTTTCCATTCAGCTTCAGGATCACATCATTTTCGTGTAGAATATTGATCATTCTAGAATTGGACTGAACAATTGAAATAACATATACCCCATGTTCTGTATCCATACCAGTAGCAGAACGTTCGCCTAATGTTTCAAGATTCTTGACGTGCCAACCCTGCCATACAATAATATTGGATAGTATCTTATTGGCTTTTACAAGGGGTAATGTGATCCTGGGTGTTTTAGCCAAACGCTTCAATGCAGGAGAAATAACGCCAAAACAGTCCATATTGAAATTTTGGAAACCCAAACGAAAAACGTCACTTACATTATTTTTTACCCTGTAATCACCACGTTCCGGATCATGAAATTCGACACGACATACAATTGAATGTTTATCGACACCATTCATTTGATCATCCTTTAATGCAGTGCTATCGGTAAAAATATTATAATCAACCATCGCACCCCAAGCTTTCAGGTTGATGGGTTTGTATGGCCCCATAACGATGTTCCTTGTAAAAACATCGCCACTGTTTTCGAACCATACGTGCGGATGAAATGTATTATTGACTAAAATATTGTTTTCCACAACACGATAAAACCCTTCACGAAGTTTTATACCTCCATTAAGACAAAGATTATTGTAAATATGATAATTACTGGAACCATCATCTAAATCGATATCCCAGCCACGGTCACAACGGAAACGGTTATTTCGGATGATGATTGTTGAGGGGACATCGGCCAAAATTAACGAAGGTTCCTTTGCTACTATCTTGTTCATTTCTTCACGATCCGGATGCCAGTAACGGTCACGCCCCCAAGAGTTAAACGATCCATGGTCGCCCGTTTCCTTCACAGTTTCGAACACATCGTTGTATTCTATAATATGTCCTCCCCAGGTACCTTCGCTTACATTGATCCCTGAACGGGGTACATCATAGATGCTATTGTGGCTCACTGTGATTGACTTGCACATAGATAACTCTACCCCGGAAATCTGCTTCTCGAATAAGCCGATGGTGTGAATAAGATTGTCAAAGACCAAACAATTAACAGGATAATTGTTTGTTTTAGGCCCGGGTTCCCGATCCAAGTGTTCAAGTTGGATGAAATTGTAATAATTATAGCTGGGAGAACGCACTGCATTGGTATCACCTACAAAACAAATGGCACTGGCCCCAATTTGGGTAATGTGTGATCCCGAAATAACTGAGTTCAGATTGTAATTTGAAAAGAATACCGCATTGCCACCCAGGTTATGCAAGTAACAATCCTCCAAATGACAGCTTTCTGTACCCTCAAAAACGATAGCGCCACCACGATAGATGGTCCAGTCGGAGCGCAGCAAGGGCTCGTATTTCTCCATGAAAGTCCTTGCTGTTTGAGTAAATTCAATGTTCTTTATCGTGATATTTTTGACCGGTTCCTGCTCAGTACCCCTGAATTCAATCAAATGTTTTAACTGTGCAACTTCAAATATTGAATGGTTAATGTCTTCGTTTGGCAAAGGATAATAATATAAAATAGACTGATCGGTATCGTAATACCATTCTCCTGGCGCATCCAACTCCTCGAAAATATTTTCAACCATACGGTTATTAGGACTCAAGCCATCTGGCCGGTTATTCTGCCATCCACCCTCCAGTTTCAGGATGCCCTTGTCATCTTTTCCTGTAATTCTGTAATGAAAATCGCCCCAATCGTTTACATGCATTGCGTGAAGATAACCTCCCGATGGGTTTTCCCATGTTTTCACGCGCTTAGGTGAAGTAGCATCTGCTGATGTTCCGTTGAACCTTACGGCCGTTGAGTCAAAATTCGGATATCTTGCCATATGAAGGATTTTCCCGTTATCAGTCAGCATATCAATAGGAATTTTTGGAGAGACTTTCGCTTGCATGATTCCATTTTTGTATAGGTTCCACTTAAGTTTAAGTAAAACACTACCACAAATGACTACCTGCTCGCCAGGATAGGAACACAAGGTTAATCGTTTATTTCTATTACCATCCTGTGGGGTGAAAATGATTGTTTTATCAAGTCGATATTCCCCGCATCGCAAATAGATGGTAATTTCGCCCTTTTGTCCACGCGCTTTTTCCTGTGCTGTCATAATGCTTTTGAAAGGTGCTTTCTCTGAACCATTATTTTTATCATTCCCGTTAAGGGAAACAAAATAGGTGGTTTGTGCCTGGAGCGAAAAAAACATCCCGGTTATAAAAAAGGATAAAAAAAGAATTCTTTCTACCAAAAAATGAATATTCCTTTTCTTGTTCATTTTTTAGTTCGTTTTAATAATTATTTCTGCTCCTTTTAGATTCCCGGATACTGCTCTTAACCTGATTTCCCCGGATTGTTTATCAGATTGAACTAAAACCAGGCAATATCCATTGAAAGCCATTCGCTGGCTGGCCTTGTCGGGTTCTTTGCTTGTTGGGTTGCCATTGCCTGTACCAATAATCTTACCTGGCCCTTCGATCGAGAATTTCACAAGGTTATCTGCAGTCGGTACAACCCTGCCTTTGGCATCTTTAACAGCGACACGTATAACAGCGACATCACAACCATCAGCTTTGAGGGTTTGAGTATCACTATTTATTGCTATTTGTGCAGGAGTCGTGGTGGTCTCTACAATATCTTTGGTGATCAGCTTTCCTGCATTGTAACCCCGCGCTTCAAGCTTTCCGGGTTTATATACAAGTCCCCATATCAGTTTCTTAAAAGGGATAGCCTTTTGCCTCCCTTCACTTTTGCCGTTAAGGAACAACTCTACTTCTTCGCAATTGGTATAACAGTGGATTTTGATAGAATCACCTTCTTTCCCAGACCAGTTCCAATGGGGAAATAGATGAACTATAGGTTCATTGGTCCACGCAGCTTTGTATGCATAGTAGCCATCTTTTGGAAAACCACCTGTATCCATAATGCCAAAATGGGAAGAAACGCATGGCCAGCGAAAGGGTGTAGGTTCACCTCTGTAATCAAAGCCAGTCCAAACAAACAAGCCACCAAGGTATGGATACTTTACGATATCAGCCCAGTCTTCGCCCGGATAAGGACCCCAACCGGACTGCCATATTATAGAATTTGAGCAATAGCCTTTTCCCCAATTATTCTCATATTCGCCACGTGTTGATACAAAACTTGTCCCTTCAGTACAGAACTGCACCCGGGTTGGATATTTCTCATGGTCTTTTACATACGCCAGTCCTTTGTCGCCGTAATTATAACCTACAACATCCAGCACATCGCTATACCCTCCTTCATTGCGGGCATGATTCATTGCTGCCGTTACTTTGCGCGAAGGGTCAATTCTGTGGGTTGTTTCAACCATTGTTTCTAATATTCTGGCTCCCATTACAGTTCCCTGTAACGCTTCTTCATTCTCCATGCTCCACATAAATATTGATGGATGATTCCTGTCCCTGTACAGTAGGATTGATAAGTCTCTTAAGTTTTCTTCGGAACTTGATAAGTGACGGTTTTCGTCGAGAACAAGTATACCCATACTGTCACACATGTCGAGCAACTCGGGTGTTGGAGGATGATGCGAACAACGGTATCCATTGCTCCCCATTTCTTTTAGTAGCTTAAGTTTGTACCAATTTATTTTGTTCGGAAGGGCAACGCCAATACCGGCAAAATCCTGATGGTTACAGGTTCCTTTTACAGGACAAAGTTTACCATTGAGAAAGACTCCGTTGCGATTGATTTCAACAGTAAGTACTCCAAAAGTAGTTTCGTAAGTATCAATCAGGATACCATTTTCAGTAACTTCTGTAAGTACTTTATAAAGGTTTGGTGTTTCGGGAGACCAAAGAAAAGGTTTTTTAATTGTGCCTGTCTGAGCTACTTCAATCTGATCATATGGGGAGATTGACAGAGTAGAAGTTTTGGTATCGTACACAAGCCCTTTCTTGTCTACTATTTTTGAAACAAGGGTAATATTTTTTGCTGTTTTGTATTCGTTTTTCAATGTTGTTTTAATATTTACAGTCGCTTCTGCATCAGAAACCGTGGGCGTTGTAATAAATGTACCAAACCTTGTAACATGAAGTCTGTCGGTTTTAATTAACCATACATGCCTGTAAATACCGCAACCTTCGTACCACCAGCCTTCGGGTTGTGTAGCATCCACCTTCACCAAAATGACATTTCTTCCTTCATTTCCATAACGCAAAACGTCAGTCAGGTCATAGTTCGATGGTGTATATCCACTTTGGTGGCTTCCTAAGAGGTGGCCATTCACCCAAACTGTGCTATTCCTGAATATACCGTCAAATTCAATGGATATTTTCTTTCCTTTGTCCGATTCCGGTATTTCAAATTCCTTCCTGTAGAATCCTACTCCAACAGGTAAATATCCACTACAGGCTGGTTGGCTGCCCAGTGAATTGTCGTTTACGAAAGTTCCCTCAACGCACCAGTCGTGCGGAAGGTTTACCTCGTTCCAGTCACTTGGATGATATGATGCAGAGCTTCTAACATCGGTATAATCAATGACTGTATCTTTTCGGATTATAACAGGTACATTAATGTCTGTCAGGCCTCCCTGACCGACTCTAACAACTAGCTTTATAGCTATATCGCCTTTGTGGAACTGCCAGCTAAAATCAAAATTATCCTTTACCCTATGACTTGCCGCTATTGTTTGCTGGTCTTGTGTGTTTCCCTTAATAGAGGAAAACAATAGAGCAAAGGCTATACTCCCAAAAATAATAAGTCGATTAGTTCTAAAATTCATTTTTTGATCTTTCAGCAAATTATTCAATTTCTATAAATTCAGGTTCGTAAGGTGCAATGTTAAAATTGCCTGAATATGCTTTATCAAAAAGGATACTTTTCGAGTTACCTTTCATTTTAATTTCCTTGTTTTCTCCACTTACATTCAGATAGATGAAGTGGTTTTTATCTATTTGTCTTGCCATCACCCCAGAAGGAACATCAGGACCATTTTTTATTCCCAATTCGCGGATAAGATCATCCAACAAAGGATTAAGCACATTGCCGATTGCAGGAAGACCCACATAAATAGCCCGGCCTTTGCCGTATTTGTTTGAAGTCATTATAGGATAATCCTTATCCAGGCTGGTAAGTGTGCCAATAACTTCAGCGCCTTTCGATTCAACAATATCGAACCTTGTTGATTCGGTATCAATAGCTTTCCCTTTATAAGTAAACTCAATCTTTTTGCCCTTGTATGATTTCCTGGATATTTCATTAAGCGCTTCGGTTTCTTCGTAACTTCCTATTCTGATGCCAAAGACATCACTTAAGCGCCCAGGGCGGGTAGAACCAAATACTTGTCCTGTCGAATCAACCATTGCCGAATTGCTGGTCATGATCACTGTTCCTCCATTTTTTACAAAGTCACGAATTTTATTTGCTGTAACTTCATCCATTACGGTAACGCCGGGAACAAACAACAATTTATAATTCAAGGTACTTCTGCTGATTTCAACAATCCTTGCATCCATGTTTCTCCAGTAAAACAGATCGAAGCAAGCTTGTAGTTGGTTATCTTGTTGCTCAGGGAAAGAACTGCTTGCTATCTGGCTGGGGAATGAGAAAGCCAAACCCACTTCTGCCTGAAGCTTATATGGAAAGTATTTTTCTATCTTTTTAAATTCCGTTGCAATCTTTTTGTATTCATCGTATTTGCGGTTTGGTATTCCGTCCCAATCAAGCAATCCCTCCAGATACTGTTCTTCTCCGGCGTGCATACTTTGCCAGGTCCAGCCGCAAACCATTTGGTTGCCATACATTAAGGTAGAATAGGCCTGTTTCCGGATAGCATTGGGAACAGCTGTCATGGTAGTAAATTCACTGCACCAGAAAGGGTTGGTGCTTTCAAACTGAATACGTGCGATTCCGAACAAAGCATTCATTACCCCCCAATTGGTCGTTAAGGTTGTTCCGGGATAAAAGCCGCAACCCTCTCGCGTCATTTTACCAGAGTATGCGATCTTTGAATAATCAAAATATTTCAATGGGCTATAATACCAGGCATTTGTATTAACCAAGGCATTTGGTGCATTGGTATTTACCTTGTCTATAACTTTTAAAAGGAACTGATTGACTTCATCCGAAATAAAGCGTCTGAAATCAAGCATCCTTTCTGGTACATCATTTGTATGTGTTGCCACCGGTAATCCAATTTCTTCAAATTCGTTAATTCTTCTTGACCAACGTTGAGTCGCCCACGCCTTATTAAGGTTGTCCGTATTGGTGTATTTATTCTTTAACCATGTCATGAATCGTTGTCTTACTGTTTCGGAATAGGATATAGGGCCGTCACCTGATTCATTATCTACACCGAAAGCCGCCAGTGCAGGATGTTTTCCATACCGCTTTGTAATTGCATCAGCAAAGCGTAAGGCATATTTCTGATAATTTGGATCACCAATATCTTCCATGTAACGATGGTTCGGATACTGCACATCACCATTTTTATCGACCACATCTATCGAGGGGTATTTATGGTGCAACCACATAGGTGCCGGCCGTACTGCAATATCCAGTACCACTTTGATTCCGGCTTCATTCATCATGTCCATGACCTTGTCGAACCATTCAAAATCAAATTGTCCTTCCGATGGCTCGTAACTGTCCCAGGCCAAATGCCCCATCCTGACAGCAGTAAATCCGCCGGCTTTCATCAACTGAATGTCACTTTTGATCTTTTCAAGATTCTTATCATCATGCGGATGATAATTGGTGCCAACATAAAGCTGCTGTGAGTTTGCAATTCCAACGGAAAGTAGAATAAACCCAATCGTTACAAACAAAGATTTGATTTTCTGTTTCATTGTTTAGTTATTAGTATTTTGTATATTTTTCAGGGTTATATATAACTTAAGTGAGACCTCCGCATGGTATTATTTGATTAACTGGGGTCCTTCTTCAAAATCGAACCAATCAAAATCAGCAGGAGTGGTGTTTGCATTGCCATTTCCTGAAGCATACATTCCGATAAAGGTACCGGTAAAACCACCAGTAACTTCATTTGATATATCCCTGGTGGTTGCGGTATCTATCAACAGGTCTTTCAACCCTTCTTTCTCTACCCAAAATTGATAGTAAAGATCCGTTGAGCTGATTCGCAAAATAAGGTCTCCCCCGGGAATTTCTTTATAATTAAGGCTAACTTCCTTATCCTTCAGGTATTTTCGAAGCATTACCACCCGTTTACCGTCACGCATGGTAATGAGAAAGTCATAATGGTTGGCATCATCTACACGTACCACCAAACCGGCCTCCTCATTAGGGGCAGTGGGAACAAAGCTTATCTGGACAGAAGAAGTCATATTGTAAGCTGTCTGACGGCGCCCAATAAATGCCGGAGAATCTTTCTCCTTAAAGCTAATTTTTGAACCATTTAACCTGAGAGAACCTGACTTTTTCGTTAACGACCAATCCTCATCATGCGGATTCCGAACAAAATTCCACGCAAGCTTTAAGTCTGCACTATTAAAATCATCACGAACAGGTTCCTTTTCCCAAATGTGTTGCGGCAGATTGGGTGCAGTTAATTTCTCCTCAACGATTCCATTTGCTCCTACTTTGGGCCAGCCATCTTTATTCCAGGTAACCGGAGACAGAAAAGTTTCACGCCCCAAATGATGATAGTTGCCATTTCGGGGTCTGATGCCCAAACATACCAGCCACCAGCTATTATCAGGGAGTCGGATTAAATCGGCATGTCCAATGGCCTGAAACGGATGATTGGGAGCATACCTATTTGAAACGACAGGGTTGACAGGACTTGCTTCAAAAGGTCCATAGGGCGATTTGCTGCGTTGGATGACTTCCCGGTGCTGATAACCTGTTCCGCCTTCAGCCGACATTAAGTAATAAAAATCGTTAATCTTGTACATATGAGGGCCCTCAGGGGATGATCCACCAAGGCCGGAAGCTATCTTTTTGAGCGGTTTATGGAATTTGCCGGTTTTTAGATCCATGGTTCCCGTTAAGAAACTACCCTTGTTATCAGGACTAAGGTAATAGACACTGTCATTCTCAAACATAAGGGAAGGATCCACATACCACTCGTTGAGCCAATGTGGATCTGACCAGGGACCTGCCGGATTAGTAGCTGTTACATAAAACTCCCCATGAGAACCTTGCCCGCCATAGTTGGTGCAAATGATATAAAAAACACCTTCATGATAACGGATCGTAGGGGCATATTGTCCACCGGTACCGGAAGCAGCTCCTATTAAGGGATTACTTCCCGGACGCGCCAATGCATAGCCAATGGTCTTCCAATGTACCAGGTCTTTGCTTTGAGAAATTGGTAAACCAGGGAAATATTCAAAGGTAGAGTTGACAAGATAATAGTCATCGTTTACCCTGCAAATGCTTGGGTCGGGATTCATACCTGTAAGTATGGGGTTCTTGAAAGTAGTTTGTCCGTGTATGCTATCAACACCGATTAACAAAGAGGTAATAATGAATGTGTACAAAAATGTTTTCATATTTTTCCCGTTAGGCTTTAAATCCATTGCAAGAATAATACTAACAAAGCAAACCGTTTTTACAAAAACATCTTTTCTTTTTACAAAAACAGCAACCAATGATTTTTCTTCAATATAATACCCGAAAGAAGTATCTTATTTTATTTACAATTTAATTATCCCTGCCAGACGCAGGCGGGTACCATTTACAGTTTAAAATAGGTAAATTTTAAATGGTCTAATTTTAAATGATTTATTTCTTGTTTTTGCTACGGTATTCGGAAGGACTGATTTGCATTTCTGCTTTGAAAACCCGGTTGAAATGAGTCTGGTTATTAAAACCCACCTGGTAAGTAATTTCACCTATCGGCGAATCTGTTTCAATAAGTAAACGTTTAGATTCACTCAATCTCAGCCGGTTAATATAGGTTTTAAGGTTACAATCAAAACGATTTTGAATTTCAATAGTTATTTTGCGCTGACTCACCCCTGTCTCTTGTGAAATGTATTCAAGAGTAAGTTGATTGTTGTGAAAATTTTTATTTATAAAATCAATAAAATCAGATTTAGGAGTTTCAATATTCTTATTATCAATGGGTTTATAATTGATTGTTATAATTTGCTTATTCTCCCTTATACGTCCACTTGTATATAAGGTAAGGAAAATAAGAAGAATAAATACAAATTCCAGAGCTATTACGATGCTAATAAGCGGCTTATTATTTCTTGAGAAGGCCATCGAGTAGATCTCAATGGATTGCATTTTTCCGTTATTAGTGGTAAAAGCACCGCTCACATTGATGGCTTCCAGGTTTTTTAAATCGGGCTCTATGGTTGAGGCATCTTCAATGCGGTTATTTTCTCCCCACCAGTCGGGTATCTGAAATTTATTGGTATTAATTCTGTACGTATTAACTCCCGGTGATATTTTGAATATATGATAAAATAACATTTCAAGACTTTTATCCTTATTCACTTTTAAGACATTTTGTGTAACTAAAGTTATTCCAATACCATTCAATTCATCTCCCTTCAGCTTTATTATTAGCTGGTTATAATGACCGAGGTTAATTGATTTACTTCCCTTTGGTCCAACATTTACTCCCGCATACGGATCTTTTGTTTTATTGCCAATTTGATAGTCAAGATGAATAATGCTGTCAGTAACAAGCTGCTTGATGATTTTTGTATTGCTATCGGCTGAGTTATCGGAGTAAAACTTGTATTCAAAATTTTGGCTGTTGGGAAAAACCGGGAAAACTTTAATACTTACAAAATAGGTAAGAATTAGAATACCTAAAACCAGAATAGGTACAGTACTCCAAATAAACAATTTAGATTGGAGTATTTTTTTAGCCAATCGTCCCTGAAAGAATTGCATTTAATTATCTGTTTTTATGTTTCTTTCCTTTAATCAGGAATCTCTGCAAATTATTCAAATGTAATATAAGTATTAGAAAAACAAGAATCTGATTATCCATTTGAAGAATAATAAATCTCCATTGATAACAAGTCATTGTATACACATTTATCTGTAATTTCAGATTTCAGACTACCCTTACGATTTGATTGTCAAATTAAAGTACTGCCATTCTGCAAATTTATTTGTAAATTTGAGTGTTAGCTACAAAAGATATAATTTAAAAGAATATATATGAACGATGAAAATAAAAATGAGGGTAGTAAGCCCGGTGATTCCATTTCGGACAAGGCGGAGGAATTGAAAGAGAAAGTAAAAGACCTTGCTGGTCAGGCGGAAGGCTTTTTTAAAGAGAAGTACAGCGAATTTCAGAAGAGCGATACATTCGGCAAGCTTTCAGACGCATTTACTAAAGTTGAAGAGATTATGGAGCAGAAGTCCCAGGAACTTCAAAGTGGTGAAATGGGTGAGAAATTTGAGAAATTCAGAGATAAAGCAGAAACCAAGGCAAATGTAATCTTCGATAAACTAAAGGATGCAGGTCGAAAATTCGGTGATCAGGTTGAAAATACAATGGATGGAAAGAAAGGGAAAAAAGATCAACCTACAAATCAGGATGGAGCAGGCATTTGATTGGAATAAATTTTAATCAACGATAGACTGATAAAACCCTTCCCTGAATTCTTTACATATAGGGTAATAGAAATTGGGAACAAACTGACTCATAAAAATTAGGATAATATCTTTTTTGGGATCAACATAAAAATAGGTATTTGCAGTACCTGCCCATCCGTATGAACCAGGAGAACCTATCTGTTTTTCCGGATGCTTGACTATAAGCATTCTATAAACTCACTATTCTATTTTATTATTTACTCATAGCAGTTCCCTTTTCCAACCCTCTTATAATTTTCTTTAACCGATTAATCTCAAAGCTGCTCAATATAAAACTGCTCATAAAGCCAATCCACATAATTAAATAGCCATTTGGCCAGTGTTGTAATCTGAAAATTGCTCCGATTAAGATTAACGATCCTGCAATTCCTAGAAGTACACTCATTAATTTTTCAACCTGCTTTGCATTCATAGTTTTTTATTAAAAGGTTATGATGTAATGTCATATTGTTATATAATTGTTTAACCCTTCAAAATGAGTGACATGTTCTACCACAAATAAAAAGGAGAGACAATACGCTTTCTATTAAAACAACAATTCATTAAAAAACCTCAGCCGAAGCTGAGGTTGTCTAACTTAAAAATCACTTAACAATGTCTGAAATTAAAGACAGTACAAGTTAACATTTTAAATAATGAAAGTCAATACCTTTTGAAATATAATTCGGAATTATGAAAAAGATTTTTTTACCTGTGTTCTCATTATCCGTTTTCCTGAGAAAGTGCAAAGGGTATTCCGTCTGCAAATGGCTGTATTCCTTGTTTGGTACTGCGTGTGAAGTGAATCGTATCTCTGGCATAGAAGATTGAATCCCAGTGTGTAAAGTGTCGAAAGTAATGTTCAGGAGTGCGTCCAACTGATGGGATATTTTTCAATACCCAATTAATTCAATATTTGCGCTATCGATCATCGTCACCCACTTACCCATCTTTTTCTGAATGATGCGGAAATGATGCTGATCTTCAGGAGTCACCAGCGAAATAGCTTCACCGTGATTTTCTGCCCGACCTGTTCTGCCGATGCGATGGATATAATCTTTGGGTGAGCGTGGCAGTTCGTAATTTATTACACAGGGTAAATATTCAATGTCTATGCCTCTCGATAGCAGATCGGTGGTAACCAGCACACGCAATTCTCCCGACTTGAATTCACGCAGAGCCTCACTACGTGCCCCCTGGCTTTTTTTGCTGTGGATGGCCATAGCATCAATCCCGTTTTTACAAAGCTTATCAGCCACATTATCCGCCTGGAAAGTAGATGAGGTGAAAACCAATACCTGCTTCAAATCCTTTTGCTTGATAATATAACGTAACAATGGTCCTTTCTTTTCAAGAGGTACAAAGTAGCCCGTCTGTTCAATCAGGTCCAGGTTTTCCTGTTCAGCTTCGATCTTAATCACCACCGGATCATGCAGGATAATCTGGTTTATCTCTTTCAGGTCATTACTCAGCGTTGCCGAGAAAAGCAGGTTCTGGCGTTTTTGAGGTAATATGGCAAATATGCGTTTCATCTCTTCCCGGAAGCCCAGATTCAGCATTTTATCCGCTTCGTCCAATACCAACGTATCAATTTCTGATAAGTGAACCGCATTTGAATCAACAAGTTCAAGCAACCTTCCGGGAGTAGCCACCAATACCTGCACTCCTTGTAGACTGATCATTTGCGGATTGATGGAGACTCCTCCGAATACAGCCACTGTTTTAACCGGGACAGGAAGTGTCGATCCAAACAGGATAAAGACCTCCCTGACCTGTATGGCCAACTCACGGGTTGGAACCAGTACCAGAACACTCGCATGCCTGTTTTTTGCAGGCCCTTGACTCTGGAGGTTCGTTAATAGGGGCAACACGTAACTGGCCGTTTTCCCCGATCCGGTTGGTGCTATTCCCAACACGTCTTTTCGTTTCAGAATGGCAGGTATAGCTTCTTTCTGAATAGGGTAGGGTTGTGAATAATCCTGCGATGCCAATATTTTTAATAAAAATGGCGATAAACTGAACGATGAAAATGGCATAATGTTACTAATAAGATACTGTGGACAAAGATAGAGGTAAAATGTTTTTTTAAGAGGCAAAATTTGGTGAATATTTAAAGAATAAGGGAAATCGATTATCTTAATCCCAAACCATCTCTAACCCTCCTTTAGAATTTCCCAGAAAAGATTTAAGTTTTTAATTCTATAAGAAGAATAATAATACTTTCTTTCTTAAAATAATGTAAATTTGAGATACTAATTTTCAAACTATCCATCAACTCTTCCACATTATGAAACATTTCCGAATAATTGATGCATTACTTCTCGCTTCATGGATTATGGCTCTGACATGTTGCTCGAAGAAAGATGAAATTGGAAAACCTGTAGTGACTACAGGAAGCGTGTCTACAATTACTCCTACCTCAGCTAGTGTCATAGGTATTATTACCTCCAATGGAGGGGCGACCATCACCGATGCTGGTATCTGTTACGCCACCACACAAAACCCCACCACCAAAAACGACTTCACACAGGAGAAAGTAACTTCAGGTTCTTTTATTAGTGTCCTTTCTAACCTACAGCCTAGTACCAGATACTACGTCCGCGCTTATGCCATCAACTCTGTAGGTACTACTTATGGTTCGACGGTTAACTTATTAACCCTTAACATTCCCGCAATACTCATTACCGAAACGCCCACTAAAATCACTACCACTACGGCGCAAACCGGTGGTACCATAATATCAGTTGGAAGTAATCCTATAATCGCTAAAGGAGTATGTTATGCCGACTGGAGCCAACAACCCACTATCAATAGTTTAACAACTAACGAAGGCGCAGGTGAGGGCTCGTTCATAACTATGCTGACAGGATTGGACCCCACCACCACTTATAAAATTCGGGCTTATGTAACTACTCAACTTGGTACCAGCTATGGAGAGGTACTCACCTTTAGCACCTATGGTACCCCAAAAGTTACTGGAGGTAGTGTCTCGGATGTTACCGATATTACAGCTACTGTATCAGGAACCGTATCTTCAGATGGTGGCGCAACAGTAACTGATAGAGGCATATGTTGGTCTACATCTCCCAATCCAACCATTAGCAATAATAAAGCCGCTGGCAGCGCGGGAACCGGTCTTATATCTGTTGGCATCTCTGGCCTTGCTAGTGGAAACGAATATTATGCTCGTATATATGCCGTCAACGAATGGGGTCCCTCATACGGAACTCAGATTTCTTTTGTCACAGGTATGCGAGACTTCGACAATAACCTTTATGCTTGCGTGAAGATCGGTTCCCAGATTTGGACGAAAGAAAATTTAAAAGTCATTCATTATCGGAATGGAGACGCGATCCCCAATGTTACGGATAATGCAGCTTGGGCTGCTTTAGAGTCTACTGGTTTGGATGCTTACTGCTGGTATAATAACGACATCAACAACAAAGACATTTATGGTGCCTTGTATAATTGGTATACAGTTAATAACAATCGCGGTATTGCACCGCTTGGTTGGCACGTGGCAAGCGATGCTGATGTTGATGTACTATCTTCTTATCTGGGAGGTGATATATCTATATTTGGAAATAATATTTCTGCCGGTGGAAAGTTGAAGGAGACTGGGACGGCCCATTGGAACAGTGATAATTTGGGGGCAACAAATGAAACAGGGTTCACTGCTTTGGGATCAGGATATCGGCATGATTATTATGGAACTTTTGATTGTTTAAAAATTGGTGGCGATTGGTGGACATCAACATCGAATGAAGATCTTTATGCCAGATACTACGAAGTAGACTGTGGAGACATCATGCTAGATCGCGCTGCATATTTTAAAGGCACGGGGATGTCCATCCGTCTAGTCAAGGATTAGTCCAACCTAACCATAGAATGGAATAACGACATTTCTCTCTTTTTGAGTTGCAACCGTATCAATTTCTGAGTGTCTGGCTTGAAATCGAATCTCTATCTGCTTTCGCGACAGGCATGGTGAAACTAAAGGTACTTCCATTCCCGGGCTGACTCTCAACGGTAATGGTCCCGCCGTTTTTTTCCACAAATTCCTTGCACAAAACTAAACCTAATCCAGAACCTTTTTCACCATTGGTGCCGCTCTTCGACTTTGTAGTTTCAAGGTTAAACAGTGTATCAATCTGCTCTTTGCTCATGCCCATCCCTGTATCGGTGACCGAGACTTTAATCATAGTATGATTATGACTGGCCGATATATGGATTGAACCTCCCGTTGGGGTAAATTTGATGGCATTGTTGATTAGGTTCCGCAGGATCGTTTCCATGATATGAATATCCGCAAACGGAACAAGTCCCTCCGGAATCTGATGGTCAACTTTAATTCCTTTTGTAAGTGCAATGTTCTGGTACAGTTCTGAAATATCGTTGATGACTTCCTTTAGGTTAAAGGTGATCGGATGATGCTGAATACTGCTGTTCTGAATTTTTGCCCAGTTCAGCAGGTTCTCCACCAGGCCGTATACCTGGTTTGTGGTGGTATGGACCTGCCTGATCATATCGATCCGCTCTTCTTCGGTAAATTCACTGTAATTGTTCATCAGCAGGTCTTCAAACCCAAGAATGGCATTAAACGGGCTGCGCAGATCGTGCGAGATGACCGAAAAGAGTTTATCCTTTGTTGAATTCAAATTTTTCAGCATCTCGTTCTTGCTTTGAATCTCAGTAGTCCGCTCAGCTACCAGTTTTTCCAGTTTTACTCTTTGATTATGTAAGATCCGGATTCTCCAATAAGTAAATCCGGCGGGAGCAATCACCAATATCAGTCCCATCAGTATTTTAAACCACCAGGTCAGCCAAAATGGCGGATCAATTCTCACATTTAACATACGGATTTCGGACGACCATTCCCCAATACGGTTTTGACTCTTGACTTTAAAGATGTAATCTCCCGGATTCAGATTCGTATAGGTGGCCGAGTTTTTACTTCCTACAATGTTCCAGTCCTCATCGAAACCCTTCATTATATAAGCATAATTCTTTTTATCAGGAGAGGTATAGTCCAGCGAGGCAAACTCGAATGTGATCACCGACTGTTTGTGGGACAACCACAATGCCTTTGTTTCCGAAATATCCTCCTTCAAAGGTGAGGGATCCTTTTCGTTTTTGGCGATAGGTACACTCTTGTTAAATATCTGAAAATCAGTTAACACAATGGGTGGATTGGACCTGTATTTCTTGATTTGTCCCGGGAAGAATGTATTGTATCCGTTAGTTCCTCCAAAGTAGAGCATTCCCGATTTGGACCTGAACGCCGAATGTGCTTTAAAATCGTCACCTTGTAATCCATCCTCTTCCGAGTAATTGTAGACTGTAGCAGTTTTGGGGTCATAACTGGATATCCCTTTATTCGTGCTTACCCAAATTCGTCCTTCCTGATCTTCAAGTGCAGCAAATATATACATGCTTGTAAACTTATCCTGTGATAAAACCGGAATAAAACGGTGGGCCGAAGGATCGTAATAATTCAGTCCGGAGCCGGGAGTACAGGCATATATTACTCCTGAAGAGGTTTCCATCAAATGATATACCGTATTGTTTTCCAGGTTTTTGTTTTCCTTGTTGAACCGGGTAAAGCTTTTTGTCTTCGGGTGGTATAGATTGATTCCTCCATCGGCCGTTCCGATCCATATATTGCCGTTTTTGTCTTCGAGTATCGTATAGACCTTGTCGTTGCTCAGGCTTGTTGGATCATCTTCCTTGTAGCTGAAATGAATAAACTGTTTTGTTTGATAGTCATAGAGGTCAAGTCCTCCGCGAAAGGTACCGATCCACAGTTTTCCATCCTTAGTTGCGGAAAGGGCATAAACATTATTGTTGCTTATTCCTGAAGCCGTGTGGTCGGACTTGAAGTTGGTGAACTGATGGGTTTTAAGATTTAGCTTACTCATGCCGTTGCCCCAGGTTCCAATCCACAGGTTATCCTTATTATCTTCGGCGATGGACAGAATATTGTTTCCTGCAATACTATTCTGTCCCGGAACTTGCTTGTAAACTTGCGATTTTCCGGTTTGCCGGTCAAAATAATTCAATCCGCCTCCGTCTGTTCCGATCCATAAATTGCGATGTCGATCCTCCAGGATACTTAGAACAATATTGCTTGAAAGACTGCCAATCGTAGAATTGTGTTTGAAATGGTTGAAACTGGCCGTTCTCTTCTTATACAAATTGATTCCACCGGCATAAACTCCAACCCAGATATTTTCTTCCCTATCCTTGGTGATCGAATGCACAGAGTTGGACGACAAACTGTTAAGATCAATTTCATCATTTACGTAGAACCCGAAATGCTGCAAGGTAGAATCCATAAGTGTGATACCGCCATTTTCTGTCCCGATCAAAAGATTGCCGTTATTATCCTCGTTAATACAAAGCACATTATTATTCGACAGGGAATTAGCGTCGGATGTATGTTTGAATGACCTGAATTTATCGTTATTGCGATCCATTAGATTCAGACCTTCGCCGATTGTGCCAATCCATAAACGGTGCCTGCTGTCTTCAAAAATAGTATAAATACTGTTCCCCGAAATCGCATCCCGGTTTTTGCTGTCAGCCTGATAATGGATAAAGGTGCTGTCTGTCGTCGAGAACCGGTTTAATCCCCCGTTCTGAGTGCCGACCCAGATGTCGTTTCCACTGTCCTTGAATATATAGGTGGTATAATTGTCACTGAGTGAGGTGGGCTTATTGTTATCGTGTAAAAAGCGCGAAAACCGATTTGTTTTCGGATCATATAGGTTAACCCCCTCGTTGGTTGCCAGCCATAATCGACCTGAGGCATCTTCCAGAATTTTAATGACACTGTTTCCTGATAAGCTGTTTGGGTTACTCGGTTCATTTAGGTATTGCTGAAAACGGTTTGTTCTACGGTCAAATTTATTGAGTCCTCCACCCGATGTTGCGACCCAGATATTTCCTTTCGAATCCTCCAGAATGTCTTGTATATAGCTACTACTTAGACTTTCAGAATCTTTGGCATCGTGAAAATATGTTTTGAACTGGTGCCCGTCATAGCGGTTTAGCCCGTTACGCGTCCCCGCCCAGACAAATCCACGGCTATCCTGCATCATGCATAATACATTAGGATCGGATAACCCTTCCCTGGTACCAATGCGTTGAAATTTAAGCTGCTGATTTTGAGTAAAACCCAATAATGAAATGAATTGAAGCAGTATAAATAATATGGTTCTGCAATATTTCATCTAATTACAATTTTATCATCCTGAAAATAAATTGTTTATCCGATTGTATTATCCGAAGCAAAGCTAAACTCTTCGTTCAATTCTGATGGTGTACTGATTTCAGGAGAAAGCATAAAGACTCAATTTCTTCATATTAATATTCAATAGGTCTGGTATTCCTCAGAGAGGCTGTTAAACTAATACTTATTATTGAATTTGTTATTATTTTCTATCTGTCTTTTGCCGCAGGAATGGTAAAACCAAATGTGCTTCCTTTTCCGGGCTGGCTCTCAACGGTAATGGTTCCTCCGTTTTTTTCCACAAATTCCTTGCACAAAACCAGCCCTAATCCTGAACCTTTTTCACCGTTGGTACCGTATTTAGGTTGTGTGGTTTCAAGGTTAAACAAGGTGACTATCTGCTCGCGTGTCATGCCAATTCCTGAATCGGTGACCGAGATTTCGATAGTACTGTTCCTTTGACTGGCTATTATAAGGATTGAACCACCTGTAGGAGTGAACTTAATGGCGTTACTGATCAGGTTCCTAAGGATCGTTTCCATCAGGTGAATATCCGCAAACGGAACAAGTCCCTCCGGAATCTGATGGTCAACAGTGATCCCTTTTGCCAACGCAATGTTCTGGTAAAGTTCTGAAATATCGTCGATGACTTCCTTCAGGTTAAACGCGATCGGATGATGCTGAATACTTCTGTTCTGAATTTTTGCCCAGTTCAGCAAGTTTTCCACCAGGCTGTAAACCTGGTTGGTGGTCGTATGCACCTGACGGATCATGTCTTTTCGCTCAGTCTCACTAAATTCATCGTAATTGTTGACCAGTAAATCCTCAAAGCCAAGAATGGCATTAAACGGACTGCGCAGATCGTGTGAGATGACTGAAAAGAGTTTATCCTTGGTCGAATTCAAGTCTTTTAAAAGTTCATTCTTGCTTTGAATCTCAGTAGTCCGCTCTGCTACCTGTTCCTCCAGCTTTTCCCTTTGATTATGCAACAGCCTGATTCTCCAAAAGCTAAATCCAATCGGTGCGATCACCAAACCCAGGCACATCCATGTTTTAAACCACCAAGTTAACCAGTAAGGGGGATCAATTGTAACATTCAAGGTTCGTATTTCGGATGACCATTCCCCGATACGGTTTTGGCTCTTTACTTTAAAGATATATTTTCCGTGGTTCAGATTCGTATAAGTAGCCGAGTTTTTACTCCCGACAATGTTCCAGTCCTCATCGAATCCCTTCATCATATATGCATAGGTCTTTTTATCCGGAGAGGTAAAATCCAGAGAGGCAAACTCGAAAGTGATCACTGACTGTTTGTGGTTCAGACGAAGTGCTTTTGTTTCCGAAATATCCTGCTTCAGTGGTGACGGATCATTTTCGTTAATGGCAATGGGGACACTCTTGTTGAAAATCTGGAAATCAGTTAGCACAATAGTAGGATTATATGAGTACTTCTTGATCTGATCAGGGAAGAAGGAGTTATAACCATTGACTCCTCCAAAAAAGAGCATTCCCGATTTGGCCATGAAAGCAGAATGAGGTTTAAATTCCCCTTCCTGTAAGCCGTCTTCTATTGTGTAGTTAATAACTGTTTTGGTTTTTGGATTATACTTCGATATTCCTTTGTTTGTACTGGCCCAGATATCACCATTCAAATCTTCCAATGCGGCATAGATGTATTCACTTGCAAATTTATTCTGCGTTTCAATGGGGATAAACCGGCGTGAAGCGGGATCGAAATAGTTAAGGCCACCTCCCAATGTACAGGCATAAATAATACCTGATCTGTTTTCAAATATATGGGATACCGTATTGTTTATAAGCTTTCTGTTTTCTTTAGTAAAACGGGTGAAGCTATTTGTTTTTGGTTCAAGAAGACTGATACCTCCATCAAAAGTCCCGATCCACACCTTATCTGACTTATCCAGAAGTATGGAGAAAACATTATCACTACTTATACTTGTGGAATCTTCTTTATTGTATCTGTAGTATGTAAACCGGTTCGAATGTTCGTCATAGAGGTCAACTCCACCGTTAAAGGTGCCAATCCATACTTTCCCATCTTTGGCAATTGCTATATCATAGATATTCCAACTACTTAGTCCCGAATTATCAGTAGTGAGTTTGAAGTTGGTGAATTTTTGTGATTTAAGATTAAACTTGCTCATTCCTCCTGCCCAGGTTCCAATCCAGAGGTTGTCTTTTTCATCTTCAGCTATGGAGAGAATGTAGTTTGCAGCAATACTATTCCTTGTGGGATCCTTTTTATACACATATGATTTACCGTTTTCCCGATCAAAATAGTTTAATCCTCCGCCATCAGTCCCAACCCATAAGTTTTCTTTACGGTCCTCATGAATACTTAAAACAAAGTTGTTTGACAGACTATTCGGCGAGGAATTGTGCTTATAATGATGAAAGCTATTCATGCTTTTCTTATACAAGTTAATCCCGCCTGCATATATTCCAAGCCACATGTTCCCAACATTATCCTTTGTAATAGAGTAGACTGAATTTTTCGACAAACTGCTGTCGTCAATATCGTCTTTTGTATAATTACTGAACTGGTGTAATTTGTAATTGAAAAGGTTAATCCCTCCGTTTTCTGAACCAATCCAAAGATTTTCCTTGTCATCTTCGTTTATGCTTAAGATGCTCTTGCCAATTAAAGCGCTGGCTTCAGATGGTTTTGTAAAGTGCCTGAATTTTCCTGTTTCCCGATCGAATAGATTTAATCCTTCGTTTGAAGCACCAATCCAGAGTCGTTGATTACTGTCTTCAAAAATAGCTGTAATGTTGTTCCCTGAAATAGATTCGATGTTGCCTTTATCAGATTGATAACGAATGAATGTACTGTCTTTACTATTGAATTTATTTAATCCTCCACTTTGTGTTCCAAACCAGATATCTCCATGGCTATCTGCAAATTCAGTTATAATATTATTGTCACTTATTGAGTTAAGTTTGTTCTTGTCATTGGCAAATCGTATAAAGTGGTTGTTTTTCGGATCAAACAGATCCACTCCATTGTTTGTGGCTATCCATAATTTTTCCGTTTTGTCTTCTATCATTTTATTGATAACATTCCCGGAAACGCTGTTCTTTTTATTCGAATGGTAGTTGTATTGTGTAAACCGGTTTGTTTGACGGTCCAGTTTATTGAACCCGCCACCTGATGTAGCTATCCATATATTGCCTTTTTTGTCTTCTAAAATGTCCTTAATATAACTGTTGCTCAAACTTGCAGAGTCTTTGGGATCACTGTAAAAAATCTTGAATTTATAACCATCGTATCGATTCAGTCCATAGCGTGTGCCAATCCAGAGGAATCCCCGGCTATCCTGCATGATACAATTAACATTTGGATCTGATAATCCTTCTTTTGTCCCAATGCGTTGAAATTTAAGCTGCTGATTTTGAGCAAAACCCAATAATGAAATGAATTGAAGCAGTATGAATAATATGGTTCTGCAATATTTCATCTAATTACAATTTTATCATCCTGAAAATAAACTGTTTATCCGATAGTGTTATCCGAGTCAAAGCTAATTTCTTCCGTTCAATTCTGATGCTGTTCTGATTTCAGGTAAAAGTACTAAGACTCAATTTTTTCATATTGATACACAATAGATCAGGAGATCGTCAGAGAGGCTGTTAAATTAGCAAATATATACGTGAAGGGAAAATAAATCCCGATTATTCGAAACGGACGACAGCACAACGAAAGTTTACTACCGTTACAGTTTTTATCAGTAAATACATTTATTAAATTGCAAAATACTAATTATAAGTTACTTTCCGATTATTTAACAGTGAGCTATCTAAAATCTTACGAGTCTCATATTTTCCATTTAATTGTTTTAAAACATTAATCAGGATGAATGCTGCAGGACTTCCGGTATTCACATTATTGAATAAACCTTCAGATCTGAATGGTATTGAGCCTGTTCCCCCTGTCCCTCTGCCTATACCAGAGAGTGTATTTGAGTATAAAATAAGTATAGGATAAGATTATTCTGAGTATACCTTAAGTATTTACGAATAGATAAGGTACACACAAGGTATACACAAGGTATACACAAGGTATACACAAGGTGGCAGGTCAGGGTATCGGGATACCAGTCCGGGAGAGGGGTTGAGCCGGTTTACTCCTATACTGCTATTATATATATAGTGTAGGATGAAACCGGACGGTCTTGGGCAGAATTGGCAATTTGTAGTCCCTGTGGGAAGTGCGCTTCGGTGATTGGTAATATTGCATTAACATCGGTTTCCGGTTCATGTTTGGGTGGTTTAAGGTTTGAAAGTGCCCCTGTGAGTATTTCTGTGATTGATTTTCTGTTTTATAACAGCTTGATTGTCAGAAAGGGGAAGGAGTGGATGTAAAATAGTTTAAAAAAAGGTTGTGAATAGATTAGGAAGAGTGGAAAAGGTCTCTATCTTTGCAGCCGCTTAAGAGGAAAACAAGGTATGATTCTTAGGGCAAACGTTCTTTAAATGGTTGAAAGGCAAACGATTAAACTGAATATCAAAATAATTTAGAAAAGATTAGGAAGGTTCAGATAAAAGGTATTTCTTTGCAGCCGCTTTCAAAGGAAAGTGTGTTACCGGAAACGGGAACAGGGGCAAGAAGGTTGCCGGAATAAAAATCCAGGATATATCAAAATAGGTTTGGATTATTAAAAGTAAAGTTTACCTTTGCAGCCGCTAAAAACAAAAGAGTTCATTGCAGGTATTGAGAGCAAAGCCCGAAGGGGAATAAAAGGAGAAAATAAAAAAAATCCTTTGGAAGTTTGGAAAAGCTTCTTAACTTTGCCACCCCGTTAAAGACAAATGATTTGGAGAGTAGGATATAGCGGAGGGAATACAAGCTAAAAAAGATTGAAACGAGTCGGGAAGAGGGTTTCTTCGCAAGAGGAAAACCGGGAGCCAGACGAGCAGATATAAACGAGTGTTGAGATGCACGAAGTTCATTGAAAATATTGGGAAAAGGAAAAACAAGGAAGGAAACGCAAGAATAAGTTTTGAGTTAACGTCGAAGAGCTAGAGAATATTTAACTTTTATATTACAACGAAGAGTTTGATCCTGGCTCAGGATGAACGCTAGCGGGAGGCCTAACACATGCAAGTCGAACGGGATTGGGAGCTTGCTCCCATGAGAGTGGCGCACGGGTGAGTAACGCGTATGCAACCTACCTTTAACTGAGGGATAGCCCATAGAAATGTGGATTAATACCTCATAGTTCTTTTGGTCCGCATGGACTGAAAGATAAAGCTCCGGCGGTTAAAGATGGGCATGCGTGACATTAGTTTGTTGGTGAGGTAACGGCTCACCAAGACTACGATGTCTAGGGGTTCTGAGAGGATGATCCCCCACACTGGTACTGAGA
>Ga0073936_10000367_pt1 | contig 68723 bp, 44 predicted proteins | sample AliMusrvi5mmetaG_FD_87041 | JGI IMG/M metagenome (GOLD analysis project Ga0073936, IMG submission 87041) | Freshwater lake bacterial and archeal communities from Alinen Mustajarvi, Finland, to study Microbial Dark Matter (Phase II) - Alinen... | ecosystem: Environmental > Aquatic > Freshwater >... | reverse complement strand
GACGAAAGGCGGGCTCGGTGCTGGGCGGTTGGCTAGACCTTACCCAGGTCGGACTTGCACCGACAAGACACGCCAGGCTTTGCCTGGCACACCGCGACTGGCGTCGGCTTCCAAACAGTGCCAGGCTTACTCAGTAACCCGATAGCAGCAGTCGTTGAATTTCTGCGGTGAACGACTGTCCCCATCGCGGCAGGTAGCCGAATCTACCACCGAACCAAGCTTAGTTTAACCGCAGTGGGCGTGACGCCGGCGGTCCGGACAGCATCCGTTTATTATTTCATCTTTTTGATCGCCGTCCAGATACGATTTGCCATCTCTTCCGCCGCGGGGATGGAGAGGAAGATCAGGTTGACGGTGATCAGGCGCGGCATCAGATCTTCGCAGACCGGCGTCAGGCCCCAGGTATAGCGATAGTTGCTTTTCGCGGTGTAAAGCGGGCAGCGGGTGGGACAGTCGGGATGCGTGCGATAGGCGGTCGATTCGCGGAAGAGCGGGAATTCCTGCGCGGGATATTGATTGAAGCCGAAGCGCAGGCCGATACCGAGTTCTTCGTTCAATTGCTTGAATTGCTCATAGGACCGTCCGTGCTGATCGCCGACCCATTTGCACGCCCACCAATACCCGCTCATGTGCGCCTGGGACGGCACCTGACGCGGCGCCAGCCACTCGCAATCGGCGATGGCGTCATTGAGGATCGCCAGCGTTTTATTATAGGTGCCTTCGATGATGCTATCGACCTTCCCCAGTTGCGCAAGCCCCACCGCCGCCGTCACTTCGTTCATGCGGTAGTTGCTGTAGAAGAACTGGGGGGATTCGCCGGAGAACCACCACACCGAGCGCATCTGCTCGAACAAAGCCTCGTTCACGGTCACGGTCATGCCGCCGTCACCGGTGGAAAGCTGTTTGAACTCCTGAAAACTGAAGACGCCCAGATCGCCGAAGGTGCCGGCATGCTTGCCGTTCCACGTCGAGCCGACGGCATGCGCGCAGTCTTCAATGAGGAATATCCCTTTCTCGCGGCAGATAGCGGCGATGGTGTCAATCTCCGCGCATTGCCCCCACATGTGCGTCACCACCACAGCTTTGGTCAGTGGGGTGATGTTCGCCAGCAGGGAATCCGGGCTCATGTTGTAGGTATCGGCATTCACGTCGGCAAACCGCGGCACCGCATTGAAGAAGAGCGATGCCAGCCCGCCGAAGTGCACCACCGGATCGCAAATTACCTCGGTGCCCGGCCCGGCGCCAGAGACGCTCACCGCTTCGCATAATCCCGCCATCGCGCTGCTCTTCGCCATGGCCTTCGCCGCGCCGATCTTCCGTGCAAACGCCTCTTCGAAGCGGCGCGTCAGGCTATCCTCGCTGATATAGTTGCTCAGCGAGCCCAACTCCATCACTTCGGACAGGTTCGCCAACTCCTGCTCACCTAATTTGCGGAGTTCACGGGCCGCGAACTCGGTGTCGATCAAGTGGTAAGGTCGAGACCCAGCGGTTAATTCACTCATGGTAGATGATCCTTCCCTTTAGACGTTTTGCTACCGCAAAGGTATAGAGCTTTTCGCAGAGAAATTTGTAACCGTTCAGGTATCTCTGGCGCGCGAGCGTCCTCGCGAGCACCGGGGTGATACTCAACCTGCTCGCGAGGACGCTCGCGCGCCAGGATAGCCTGAACGGTTACATTATTTCTTCATCTCAGTTCCGCAGCGGTTAATATTCGACACTTCCAGACGGGTAATTACAATAGTTCCGGCGTCACCGTCCGATTTTCGACGGCGGATTGCACGGCGGCGAAGCAGACGGCGGCGGTGTTGAAGCCGCTCACGGCATCATTGGCCGGCGCGCGATCGTGGCAGAGGTCGTCGATAAATGCGCCCAGACATTGCGCCCAGGTTTCCGCAACGCTCCCCTGGACATTGTCCGGTATCCAGGACGCCGGCAACGTCACCGCGTCACGCTCATACCCGGGTTCAGCAAAGCGCGGAATGGTATCGAGGAAGACGCGATTATTGTCTACCGTACCGCGTGTGCCATACAGCCGCAGGGTGAAAGTGAAGGGGAGAATCGGCCCGACGAAAAGCACGCAGCGGCCTAATGTCCCGTTGGCGAAGCGCAGATTGATGATGGCGATGTCTTCCGTTTCAACCTGGGTGCTTCGCGGCATTCGGGCGTCTTTGAAGCAACTGACCTCACGGACTTCCCCGCAGAAGAAGCGCAATAGATCGATATTATGTCCCACGCCGGCATGGATGAGAGAACCGGCAATTTCTTCCTTGCCCAGCCATTCCCAAATTACCCAATCGCCGGGAATATGGTGGATATAATCGGATTCGGCCAGGACCAAGGCGCCCAGCTTACCCTCGGTAGACAATCCTTGCGCATATTGCACCAGCGGATTCAACCGACGGTGGTACCCCATCGCGCATTTCACTCCCGCCGCGCGCACGGCTTCCGCGATCTTACGGCAGTCCGGCAGCGTAATGGCCATCGGTTTTTCCAGATAGATATGCTTGCCTGCCTGGGCGGCGGCGATGGCATGTTCGGCATGGCGGGCATTGGGCGAGGCAATCACCACCGCATCGATATCCGGCTGCGCCAGCAACTCTTCATAATCGCGATAGCTGCGTACCGGATGGTGGTGACCCGCGGTGGAAGTAAAACGCTGTACCGCATTGTCATCGTGGTCCGCGATAGCCACTAATTCCGCCTGAGTCGATTGCAGAAGGTTGTGACCGTGGTGACTCCCCATCCAACCGGCCCCGATGATGCCGAAACGAACGCATGCGTTGTTCACCGTGTTGGCTCCTTTTTGGTAACCGTTCTTCCTGGCAGCCTGTTGCGGAACCCCGGCGATCACCTCGCTGGATCTTCTTCCGCCTGTCTGCGTCGCAATTGTTCACCGTATTACGCTCGATACGTCTCACAATTGCAACACAGACAGACGAAAGAATCTCTCAGCGATCTGACCACCAGGGTTCTGCAACAGGCTGCTGGGACCGTGGCCATCCTGACCGCTCCGTTGATCAGCATGTGGTAGACGGGGCGGCCAGGATGGCCGCGGTCCCAGGAAGAGAACAGTAGCTATTCTGCCGTAAATCAAAACGACCCGCGACACCGATTTTCAGAACGCTGCAACAGATCTTCCGATTGCAGCGAAATTCGTGTTATAGTCTTTTCATGGGCACGTCACCGAGCATTGGCTTCCAGGAACTGGCGGATTCACGGGAATTCGCAGAATTTTTCGAACTGGCGCGGAATTTGACAGGGATTCTGGTCGCGCTTATCGATCCCAGCGGGCAACAGGTGAAGCGCCTCTTTCCCCCCAGCGCGGAAACGCGCATCTGCCAACTGATTCAATCGACCGCGCGGGGACGCGTTGCCTGTCATGACACCGATCTCCGCCACTGCGAACGCGCCGCGCAGGAAAAACACAGTCTGCACTATCGTTGTCACGCGGGAATGGTCGATATGGCGGTGCCCATTTTCATCGGGGGACGCCATATCGCTACCATGAATTGCGGTCAGATGCTGGCGGAGCCGCCTTCCCCAGAAGGTTTACGCCGGTTGTTGGCGCGCGGTCACCAGTTGGGGGTCGATTCGGTGTTGTTGCGCGAGGCGTATGCCCGCACCCCCTACCTGGCGCCCGCGCAATTGCAGGGTTCGTTGCAGTTGTTTACCTTTTTTGCGCAGTACTTTTGCGACATGAGCGCCCGCCTGCACCGGCAGGAAGACAGCGAGCGCGCGGATATCGGCGAGACCCTGCGCTTCCTTCAGCGCCACTTCCGCGAATCGCTCTCACTGCCGGACATCGCCCGCCAGGCGGAACTCTCGCCGTCCTATTTTTGCACCTGCTTCAAGCGGGAAACCGGCCGCACGGTGACGGAATATCTCCACTTTTTGCGCATCGAGGAAAGCAAGCACCTGTTGGAAACCACCCCCCAGACCGTCACCGAGATCGCGCTCCAGGTGGGGTTCAATAACCTGACGCACTTCACCCGCGTGTTCAGAGCGCAAGAAAATACTTCGCCGGGGAGCTATCGGAAAAAGGTTTCGGGAGGAGGACAACCGGCAGAATAGGCAACTTCAAATTTCAAATTATAATTGTAACCGTTCAGGCTGTCGGTCTTTTTCGGTGGTTTCGATACGGCCAAGCAGGATGTCGTAGACATGGTACGCTGAATTGGCCTACTCAACCACCGAAAAAGACCGACAGCCTGAACGGTTACAATTTGCATTTTTGCATTTGCCGTTAAAGCGGCTTCACCTGCACCTGCCAACTGGTCCGCAGGATTTCCCCACCGGCAATCGCAGTCCGTGCCTCATCCAATACATCGGTCGGCGCGTTCGTCGGCTCAATCCCCAGGCAGCGCGTTCCCAACACACCGCGGTTCAACCAGATGCCCCACCAGAGTGCCTCCGTGGTGAGGGATAGGCAGGCATCGCGATATTGCAACACGACCGGTCCGTTAGCGGGGAGAAAGAACTTCCAACTTTTCGCGAGCGGACTGGTATCTTCGATACGCACCCCAGCGCATCCGATTGAAAGCTGTTGTTCCAGATAGTTCAGTTCACAGCCGGGTCCGGGAACCATCCTTCCCAGCGGCAACTCGGCATGCACCAGGCCGTCGAGCGGGAAGAGGAGATGCGACGCCCATAACGCCGGCAACGCTGCTGCACTGGTATTGGTGATGGCGTAGCAGGCAGTGATCGTCTCCCCTACTGTTGTAATTTCGCGCTCCATCACCCACGGCGGCATGTTCCACTGCGTCACCAGGCGGTTGTCGACCGATCGGCAGTCGGCAGCGGTGCGCCACGCTTGCCCCAACGTCGGGTAACCACCGGAAGGCTCCAGCGTCGGGAAGGCTTCATCCCACCCGGCGACGCTGAAGACGGCATCCTTTTCCAGCCGCAAGATCGCATCGGGTCGTTCCTCCGCCAACAGATTCCGGCGCAGCCGATACGCGAATATCTCGACGATCTTCCCGCCGCGGTGCGGATCAGCCGTGATGCGAAACTCGTCTGTCTCAATCCTGGCGTTATTGAAAGTCATCCTGCCCATCCGCTAAATAAATGATCCGCGCATTGGTTCGGTAAAAAGCGATTATGGAAGCCCAGCAGTCCGTTTTCTGCTATTGTTCAAGTCCTGCCGGCGCGCCCGCAGGATGGGAATCTCCCCGGTGCTCGCGGGGACGCTCGCGCGCCAGCAAAACCTCACGGATACATTTTCACGCACCCATGCGCGGATCAATTATGCGAAAGATACCCTTCGATGACCTGTGCTAATGCCGCTTCGATGTCCGCGCTGACGCCGGCGACGGGATTGGCGGCCAGCCTGGCGACTTCCCGGTGGGCAATGGCATAACTGTCCGGCGCGCCGTCCTGTTCCCAGACGGCGCGTGGGCCGCGCCGGGCGAGGCGGGGCAAGAGGAATTCATCGTGATGCAGGTGGTCGAGCGTGTGCTCCTGGGTCAAATAGGATTCGCCTTGCGGGCCGACCGTCTCGATCAGTTCGCGTGCGATGGTCTCTTCGGTGACCGTCACCCCGGCGGCAAGTCGCCGGCTCATAGCGGCGATCTCTTCATCCATCAGCAATTGTTCGTGGCTGCAGGTCATGCCGGTGGCGAACATTCCGCAATTGACGATCAAATCGTTGCCGGCAGCGACGGCAGCAAAGAGGCTGAAGGTCTTTTCCCACGCGTTCTGTTCGTCGTGGGCGTGGTTGTCCGAGTTGGGCGCCGTGGTGTGCGACGGCACGTGGTAAAAGCGGGCCAGTTGCGCGCCGGCGATGCGGCAGATGGAGGTCTCCGTCGAACCGACCAACGCGGCGCCGCTGCGCATGTCGGTGGTCGTCCAGGAATTGGCATAGAGCACGGGCGCGCCCGGACGGAGCAACTGCGCTATCACGATGCCGGAGAGGCATTCGACATTGTTCACGGTCAGCAACCCGGCCAGCGTATACGGCGCGGAGACGCCGGCGTTCGGCTCGGGGAGAATGGCCAACGGCACGCCGTGGGCGACGGTATCGCGCAGTGCCTCGATCACCTCGCCTTCCCAGTAGAGCGGGCTGGTGGGAGAAAGCTGGCTGATGCCGTAGGGACGCGCGGTCATATCGCCCGGAAACGCGGCGCGCAGCAGTTCGATGCAGGCGTGATTGACATCGCAGCGATCGGTGGAAAAATAGACCGGTTTGCGGCTGTGGGTGATGACTGCGCGGACGCCGTGGAGCAGCGTGGCGCGCGGGTGCGGCACATCCTGCGGCATCACCGGGATGCCGATCATATCGATGGCCGGCAACTGCTCGCACAGGTGCGCGAAACGCTCCACGTCCGCTACCCGCGACGGCCGCGTCTCACCGCTTTCCGCATCGAGCCAGAACACCGCATTATGCCCGGCGGCGATCTTCGCGCTGCCATCGCCGAGGGTGAACGCCGGCTGACCGTCGCGCGCAAAGATGTCGATGCGCCCCGGCACGCGGCTCACCGCATCTTCGACGCATGCCGCCGAGAAGCGCACCAGTTGCCGCTCGAAATCGACATCCAGCCCGGCATCCCGCAGGAACGCCAGCATTGCCGCGTTCATCACCTTGACGCCGCTATGCGCCAGAATATGCAGCGAGGCTGCATGGATTTGCCGCACCTCCTCGTCGGAGAGCACGGTTAACGTTGAGAGTTTCATGTGCGGTAGCCCTTCAATGCAACGCTGACCCGATCGAGCAGTTGATCCTGACCGAGACAGCCATACGTGTTCTTATTGAGCCGGAAGTAGTTATTTTCCCCATCAGCCGCAGGTTCCCTTTCGGTTGGTCGATTACCGGCAGGTAAGCGCCACGCTCCGGCATGCCGACGCGTAACCTAACCCCCCAGCCCCCTTCCCTACGAGGGAAGGGGGAGCAACCTGTGGGAATTATCATCAGGTTTTCCGACAAATCCCATCAGCACGCGCCGTCATCAATGGTGGTCTTATTTCTGAATACCTCGGCATACCGCGCAAAATCCGCGAGGTTGCGGTCGGATGGTTGCAAGGTCAGATTGAGATCACCCAGCATTCCCTGTTTCAACCGGGCAATGTTTTTGTGGGCATGAAGATACGCAAACGGAAATCGCAGGTAGTGCCACACAAAGATCGCCGTACCGCTTACCGCCCAGACGAACGGCATGGCCGGATAATTCAGTTGGGTGCCGAACGCGCTATTCACCAATCCCTGTCCGACAGCGCTCAGGTGGCTTACCGTCGCTTCACCCAGCACATTGTTTCCGAGCCAGGCAATAACATAACCGAGGGCGGCACTTCTGACCGCCTGCTTGACGATATTATCCGGAAATTTCGGCAGGCGGCGCTGCGCTTTGTGATAGGCCAGAAAGGCGGGAACCAACCGCTCAATAATTTGTTCCGCGTCCGCCGCGCCGATCAGCCGGGTGGAATCATTCACGCGTTGCAAGTGATCGAGTACCACCAGTTGCATATCGCGCGCTTTTACCTTTGCCTTGCTCTTTTGTTCCATCAAACCGACGAGGTTGTTGAGTAAAGACGCAGCGGTTTTCCGGTGATCACTATCCAGCAGTTGCTCGATCTGCTTCTCACCGATCGATTGCGAGGCGATGAAATCCTGATAGGTCAGAGAAGTCACCCGGGTTAACGACATGACGGTGGCGATGAATTCTTTGATGGTGTCCGGGGACACGCTTTGCGGGTCGTCAGCTCGCAGCAATCCTGCTTGCGCATACGGCTCGCGCAGTTGCGGATGGGCGGTCAGGTCTTCCAGCGTGCTCACTTGCGATTCGACTGCCGTCGCGCGCCGGTGTTGCTCATCCGCGCGAATCACCTCGCCGATGAAGTCGTATAACGTCTGCTCCACGATGGGGAGCTCAGCGCGAACCTTGAAGTCGCACGGTACGGTATAGGCAGTTGTCAGCGCGATATCCGTACCGGCGATTTCGGCCCGGAGCGTAATGTCCGCCGGCTGGGTCTTGCTTTGCTGCTGCACCGAATAGGTGAGACTGATGGGCAGTTCCCCGCCGAAACGGAGGATCGGAATGGTGGTCGGTCCCGCTTCATAGCTGAGCGGTCGATGCCGAATCACCCCCGGCAACGGTTCACATGCCGGAGCGGGATCGGCGACCACAGGGGTACTCGATCCCGCGGTTTCGAGCGCCTGCTGGCCAGGTTCAACGCGTGGTATTTCGTATTCGGGTTGCATCTGTTATTTCTCGTCAGTATTATCATACTATACTACCACAATTGAGAGAAGCGCTCGTTATTGCTTAGGGGAGCTTTGGTTCGCATTTGTGCCTGAGTATTTCGTCGGTAATGCGTTACTGATCAGCAATACCGCCTATTCTCCCAGTTCGTCGACTACCCACGGGGTTATCGCATTTTACTGTTTCGTGGTTACCGCCTTCACCGCGTCCGATTTCGTCTGGTCGCGCGACGACGTTGCGGTGATGAGCAACGGATACGGCGTGGTGGTCGCGGCGGCGCTCGGGGTGACGTGCAGGGTGTAGAGCGCGGCGACGCCGGCGGGAATGGTCGCCGTCAGGCTGCCGTTGGCGATCACGGCGCTGGTGATATCTTTTCCGCTGGCCCGATCTACCCACTGTACCTTCCAGCCGGAGGCGGCGGGCAACGCGCAGTGCACGGTGAAGGTATCGGCGGTGTTGCCGGCGTTCTTCACTTCGAAGAGGTAGGTGACCATCTTACCGGCCGGGATCGTCTGGTTTTTCGTCTGGTTAGCGCCGCCGGTGTTGTATACACCGAGACCGAGATAGCCGGTCTCGCCATAGTTGCAGATGGCCAGATCGGGCTGATAGTGCGGCGAGACGGTCGTCGTCGCTTTCACCGTGTCCTTCTTCGTACCGTCGAGGGTGGATACGGCGGTTATCGGCAGCGAGGCCGGCAGCGCCGGGACGGTACCGTCCGGGGTCAGGTGCAGGGTGTAACCGAGCGACGCCCCGGGTTTGACCACGACGGTCTTCCAACCGCTGCCGGTGACCGACGCGGTGATATCTTTGCCGGTGCTCCAATCGACATACTGGATTTTCCAGCCGGCGGCGAGTTTGGGAGCGGTGAGCAGGAAACTATCGCCGGTTGTGCCGGCATTGGTCACCTGGAAGAAGTAACTGACCATGGTCCCGACGGCAGTGGTCTGCCCAACCGTCTGTTTCGTGCCGTCGGTGTTGTAGCTGCCGGCGCCAAGATACACCTTATCCGTCGCGTTGCAGATGGTCAGGTCGGGTTGCGCGATGATCACCGGGGTAAAGGTGACCAGCACGGTATGATCGGCGGTGACATTCTCCAGGGTAAAGGCACCACCCCAGACCTGCACCGACGTGCCGTCGACCGACCAGGCGTTGACCTGGTAGCCGTGGCTCGGGGTGGCCGCATAGGTGAAGTTGCCGCCGGCAATGATTTGTTGCGGCAGCGCGGGTGAAACCGTGCCGTTGCCGCCGGCTTGCGGCGTCAGGGTGAAATACGGCGGTGATCCGGGGCCGATCGCATAGCAATTATAATCACATCCCCCGAAATAAATCGTCCCATCCGGTCCGATCGCCGGGGAGGAAGTGAAAATTTCATTGCCCGTCGTAAATTGCCATTGGAGCGTGCCATCCGCCGGTTTGAGGGCATAAAGGTTATGATCGTCGGAGCCGACATAGATCGTCCCATCGGCGCCAATGGCCGGCGAACCCCAGATTTGATCTCCGGTGGTATAACGCCACTTCAGTGAACCGTCCGAACGGAGCGCATAGAGGTTATTATCACAGGACCCCACGTAGATCGTGCCGTCCACGCCCAGCGCCGGGGAGGAGTAGACCATCTGCCCGGTGGCATATTTCCAGTGCACGGCGCCGTCCGCCGGCTTGAGCGCATAGAGGTTATGGTTATCGGAGCCGACGTAGATCGTGCCGTCCGTCCCGATCGCCGGCGAGGATTCGATAGTTCCTCCCAGGTCGGATTTCCACTTCAGCGTGCCATGCGCCGGGGTGAGCGCGTAGAGATAATGATCCGCGGAGCCGAAATAGATCGTCCCATCCGCGCCCAGCGCCGGGGAAGACCAGATTTGATTGCCGGTGGCATATTTCCATTGCAGGGAGCCGTTCGAGTTGAGCGCATACAGGTTGCGATCACATGAGCCGAGGTAAATGGTGCCGTCCGCGCTGATGACCGGCGAAGACCAGATCGGACCTCCCAGGGCATATTTCCATTGCAGGGAGCCGTCCGGATTGAGCGCGTAGAGGTAATTATCACCTGACCCGACGTAGATCGTGCCGTTCGCGCCGATGACCGGCGAAGCGGAAATGATGCCACCCGTCGTATATTTCCACCGCAGCGTGCCACTTGCCGGGTCGAGCGCATAGAGGGCATCATCGAGAGAGCCAACATAGAGTGTGCCGTCCGCACCGATGACCGGAGAGGACCAGATTTGATTTGCCGCGGAAAATTGCCATTTGCACATCGGCAACACCGGCCCGGTGAAGGCACTGCGTCCGGTATGCAACGGATCGTGGTGGAACATCCACCACTCGCTATGCCGGCTGGTTTCAATATAGACGCTCACGGTATTGCTGCTGATCGGAGTGCTGATTTCCGCGGAACTGATGCCGGCGGTGTTGCTGAGATAGCTGTTCGGCGGTGTGTTGGACGCGACCGTGACCTGGAAGGAGACGCTGCCCGACTGGTTGCCGCCCAGCGAGGTGACGGACCAGGTGAGCGTGCCGTTGGCAAATTTGCCGCCTCCACTGGCGCTGTTCGCGACATAATTCAGATAGGCGGGCAGCACGTCCGTCAACCGGATATTCGTGGCGGTGCCATTCCCGCTATTTCCGTAGCAGAGGGTATAGGTGAGCGTCGAGCCGGGAAAGGCGCCGGTCTGTCCACAGGATTTGATCAGCGTCAACGCCGGCGCCTGGCGGGTTAAGTGGATATCCGCTCCCCACACATTGCCGGTGGTGATCGCGTCGCTCACCGAGGCGCCGGTGTTGACGTGGATGAAGTTCATCGGCATCCCGGCGGCGGTCGCTTTCAGCAGGTAGGTGGTATTCGAGGGCATTTTCGCGAAGGCATAGATCCCGCGCGCATTGGTGGTCACCGACGGATACGTAGTATTTTGACCGACCGCCGTCACCACGGCGCCGGCGACCGGGGCGCCGTGCTCATCCAGCACGCGACCGCTGATCATCTCGCCATGACCGGTGGGGAAGACATTATAGATGCAGGAAAACACTTTATCGAAAGCATAGTAGGTATCGACGGTGGGCAGATGATACCAGGCGTTACCATCGCCGGACCAGCCCATATTCAGATGGTGATAGATGGTCGCGCCGTCATACCCATACCCATCACAGACGATCTGGTGCGCCGTGTTATCGGGAATGCTGCTGATGCCGAACAACACCGGGAATCCGGCATCCAGATTGGGATTCACCATGGCCGGCAGGCTGGCGGTAAGATCCTGATTACTATGATAGACCGCGATGACATTGCTGAACTTGAAGACGGACGTCAAGGCCGGCGCAACGTAATACGACGACGAGATGGAACCGCAGTGCGAATAATCCATTTCCAACGCGACCCCGGCATCCGCGCACAGCGCGCCGATCGCCTGACATTGCGCCGTCGTGGCCCCGCTAGTTGGATTCAGCGGCATATTGGCCCACTGGTACGGCCCACCGTTGCCGTCGCCACCGCGCAAGCGGCCGATCGCGGGAACGCCGACGATCTGAATCGGGAAAGAAGCCGTGCCCACTCCATTGGTCGGATATTGCCAGTAGCGCATAAACATCGCCAGCGCGGTGGCGCCGCAGCCACAGATATCATTGTTCGGATTACCGGGTGTGGTATACGGCGGTGTATAGTAGTTGAAACATGCCGTTCTCCCGTCGTTATTGGCGGTTCCCTCATCCCACGCCATCTTCAGCAGCGGATCGACGCGCGGATCGCTGAGCGAGGCCAGCCCATCCGCCGCCTGCGTTCCGAGCAACACCACCCATTTTCGTGGAAGGCCAGTGACGGCGTTTTGCGCCGTCCCCGCTTGAGCGGTGGTCGCACGCATAAGGCGCGCCAGCGCCAGGCGGTGCGGTACATCACGGCTCACCAGCGCCCCCAGCGGATTTGCCGGCGAGGGATCGTAATGGCCGGTGGGAACAAAGGCGATGATCGGTTCGAGCAGATCGTCCCCCGCGACGATGACATACCCGGTCGGCGACAAAGCCACGGCATAATAGCACGCGGTCGCCCCGGCGCCATACGCGCTCACTCCGGCTACCTGATGACACAGCGCTGCCCCCAACGGCATGGGATCCAGCGCAAGCCAGTGCTGCACGACATGCACCGCCTGCGCCGCGGTAATCGGGGTCGCGTGCGACATCGAGGGGAGGCTGCAGCACGCGAGCCACAACACCGCCATCAGGTACCGCGTCCGCGCGGAAACCGGGGTATCGGTTCGCAAGCCGGTTGAAAACATGGCAATACCTCCTGGAGTCGACAGGCCGTAAGCAAGGCAGAGAGGTGCAATCCCCAATACCGCTGATATTGCCCTATTCCACATTTACAAGTCGAATTCTCATGAATTATGGTATACTGTGGTGTATAAGCGCAGCAAAGGCGGGTGATCGATCGCCATGGGTTATCCTCCGGATAGCTCGAATAACCGCACAGCCGCTTAGAAAAATCTAACTCACAGGGGGAAAACCCACATGAAGCGCACACTGCTACTTTCCCTGGTTCTCCTTCCGGTCCTCGCGGCCGGATACGTCCTGTTTCATCCGGGAGTCGCCTTTACGGAGACCCCCCTCGCCAAGACGACCGAGGCTGCGAGTACGCAGCAGGAAGGCGACTTTACCGTCGATCCGGCGCACACCTGCATCGGCTTCGATATCGGGCACCTGGGCCTTTCCCGGGTGCAAGGCCGGTTCTCCAAGCTGACCGGATCGCTGCACGCGGATAAAAAGGACGTCACGAAATCGAACGTCAAAATCAATATTGACGCGTCGTCCGTCGATACGGCGGTCGCGCCGCGCGACGCCGACCTCCGCTCAGCCAACTTCTTCGATGTCGCGAAATACCCGCAGTTGACGTTTGCCAGCACGTCCATTCGCCAGCACGGAAAAGACTATATCGCCGTTGGTGATCTCACCATCAAAGGGATTGCCAAGCCGGTAACGATCCAATTCAAGCAATACGGTCCGATCAAAGACCCGTGGGGCAAGGTACGGATCGGGGTAGTCGCGGACCCGCTGGTGATTCATCGCTCCGACTTTGGCATGACCTATGACGCCGATACGGTCTCCGATGATGTCACCATCCGGATTTCGCTGGAAGCCACGCTGGACAAGAAATAAGGGGATAATCGTTCAGGCTATACTGGCGCGCGAGGACGCTCGCGCGCCAGTATAGCCTGAACGGTTACTAATGGGGGAATAATGGGGGGGTAGTCTCCGGTGATACCGGAGACTACCCCCTATCTATCGCTATCGTTTTCCTGACAGGATGCCAGATTTCGTTGGTGATGTTATCAGCGGTGACGGGGCGCGACTGGCGTCGGCTTCCAAACAGTGCCGGAATTCCAGCCTGAGGATGATTATTATTGGCGTTCATGGTTCACTGAACCGTTTTGCGGCTTTCCCCTATTTATCAGTAACACCGTGACACATAAGCACGGGAGGAGTACAGTAATCGGGGGGATTGCCATGTCTCGTATTTACGGTTGGTTGTTGGCGCTGCTGCTCTGCGCGGTGGGTGGAGCGCAGGGAGCGGATTTCACGCTGCGCGAGGAGTTGAACCGCCAGTGGACGCATGAGTGCGTGACCTTTCCGCTGACGCCGGCGCAGTATGCGCAGGCGCGCGCGGAACGGCCCTTGCGGGATGCCACCGGAAAAGCGGTGGTCTACCAGCTATTCCGCGACGCGGAGCAGAAGACGCGGGTGGCATTCCAGACCGACCTGGCGCCGTTGGAAATACGCACATTCACCTTTGCGGATACCGGCAAGGCAGATAACACCTCCGACCTGCGCAGTGAAGATACCGGGAACGGCGTGACCCTGACCAATGACAAAACGGGCCTCCGGCTGACCAAAACCGCGGGCATGAACGGCCCCATCGCCGGCCTCCGCTTGCCCTCCGGGGCGTGGGGAGGCGGATCACGGCTGGTCGGTACGCCGCCGACGGCCAGTACCGTGGCGATCGTTGCCCGCGGCCCGGTATTCACCGAGGCGCTGTGCACGCTCACCTTCGGCGATCAAGGCAGTTGGCAGGGGCGCTTCCGCCTGTATGCCGGCGAACCGGTGGTGCTGATCGACGAAACCTCGGCAGTGAAGGCGCCGGTGACGCTGCAATTGCTGGTGAGCGATCATTTCGCCGCCGATTCCCTCTTCTTCCGCGACGGGGACGCGCCCTACGGGAAGAACATGACGTGGAAGATCGAACAAGGACTGGTGTTTAATTGGGAGCCCTGGCTGCGCTGGCATGCATCGGTACGGCGGGGATCGACCTTCAGCGTGTTCAACACGCAAAGCAACGACCTGCTGACGGTCGCCGCGGGGTGGGCCGGGGCGTGGGTGGACCCGAAGATCCCGGCGGAGCAGCGGGCGGGCTCGACGCTGAAGGTGGTGAAGGACGACACCGGGGTGCATACCGACTTGCCATTGAAGCAGGGGCAGCGCAGGTGGATGCTCGGGGCATTTCGTAAGGATGAGACGCTGGCCATTATGCAGGATGAAACGCATAGCTGCGACTCGCCGATCCCCTATAAATACCTGGTCAAATACGGCCATTTCCCGCTGGATATGGTCAAGGACTACGTGCTGCGCTGGCCCAGCGCGACGGCGCATCCCTGCATGATCCTGACGAAGGGGGACGTGGCGCGCTTCCGCGCCGCGGTGACCGACCTGAAGCCCTACCAGCAGAAGGTCGCCGCGTACCTGGCGCGACCGGACACCCTCACGCAATCCAGCCTGAGCGACGCGCTCCCCGCCTACCTGGCCACACAGGACCCGAAGCTGGGCCAATTGCTGGCCGGGAAAGCCCTGGATCTCTTCCAGTATTTGACCAATTACTTGATCGACCAGCAGGGGCTGCCCTTCGGCGCCGCACCGCACAACACGCAGATTATGGCCACCGCGCCGGTGATCGCGGATATCATCTATAACAGTCCGGAAACCACGCCGGCGCAGCGCGAGCGCCTGCGCACACTGGCCGCCTTCCTCGGTTACACCACCACCCGGCCCGATTACTGGTCGCCCGAACGCAGCTACTGCGCCAACCCGAACATGACCACCGCGGTGGCAAACTACCAGGCTGCTTTGGCTTCGTTCATCCCCGATCATCCCTGCGCGAAAGCGTGGGCCAGGCAAGGACTGAACGAGTTGAAATCGCAACTGGACACCTGGTCGGATGACAACGGCGGCTGGCTGGAAGCGCCCAGTTATGCTCTCTACAGTTATGATTCGATCCTTGCCCCGTTGCTGATGGCCTACCACGCCGGCTTCAATGATTGGCTTTACACCGATCCGAAAGTGAAGAGCATCATCCGCTGGTTCGCGAAAACCTCCACGCCGCCCGACTCGCGCATCGGCGGCTTTCGCCACCGCCCGCCGGTGGGGAATACTTACATGAACGAGCCCAACGGCGAATTCGGCATCCTCGCGTACCTGTACCGCGAGAAAGATCCGCAGTTCTCCGCCGAGATGCAGTGGATGTTCAAGCAGAACAACATGTATATTTACTCGTGCGTGGGGGGATTTCTCCCCGCCTTTGCCGGCTACCGGGAGCTGCTCACCGATCCCAAACTGCCGGACAGCGTGCCGCACTACCTCAGTACCCTCTTCCCCCAAACCGGCCTGGTGCTGCGCGACAGCTACCCGTCCGCGCGGGAAACCTATCTGCACCTGATCCAGGGGGATAATCATGCGCACTACGACGACGATAGCGGCAGCATCATCCTCTACGGCAAGGGGCGCATCCTCGCCGATGAATTCGGCTACTACGGCTACATCCCGGAGGAAGACCACAGCATGGTGGAATCCCCGGCGGCCGGGCATGGGCTGATGCATGTCCACACCTTCGTCACCGGTCCCCGCTTCGACTATGTCTCCGGGGTCAAGGAAGACTGGACGCGGCAAATCGCCATGGTGAAGGGGGACACCCCGGATGCCCCCTGTTATTACGTGATGCATGACCACCTGCCCGTCGCCGTCCCGGCCATCTGGCGGCTGTGGCTCACCGCGCGGGAGGTGAAGGTGCAGGGCCAGCACGCACTGGAAGTGGGCAAAGAGGATGTGGATATGGATATCGTCTTCCTCACGCCCACCGGCGTGACGCTGACCACCGAGTCCAAGGAGCGGCAGAGCGGCAGCGGGATGTTCCCCAACTGGACCTGGGGGCCGATGAAGACCACGCAGATCGGGCTCATCGCCAACCAGCCGCACACCGAGGGCTTCAACGTCGTGCTCTACCCACGCCTGAAAACCGCTCCGCCGCCCGTCTGCACGCCGCTGGCCGGGGGCAAGGGCGTGAAGATCGACCACGAGCAAGGCACCGACTACGTGTTTGTGAGCGCCACCCCGTTCACCTTCGATGAAGGCGACGTCCATTTCTCCGGCACGGTGGGCATGGCGCAGTTGCGCGGCACTGACGTGCAGCTCGCTCTCGGCGCCGGCGGCAAGATCAGCGCTCGCGGCAAGACCGTGACCAATGATACCCCGCTGCCGGCGGTCTCCAACAACCTCTGGCCGAACAACGGCGACTTCGAGAACGGCAAATTGGACCCCCTGCAAGCGAAGACCGACGGCGCGGTGACGCTCTCCCTCCACGTCGGCAACCCCGTGCCCGGCGATACGCGGCACCCGGGAAAGTACTGCGCCGCCTTCACGCTGAAAGCGCCCGGCAGCGGCGTCTTCAGCGGTGGCTATAACATCCCCGTCGACCCCACCCGCACCTACCGCATCAGCATGAACGTCTACACCGACGCCAACATCAGCGTCATGTTCGGCGGCTACGGCGTCAACAGCATCACCCCCAACGTGAAGATTAAAGCCGGCGCCGTCTGGGACTGGCGCATCTACACCACCGGCCCCACCCACGGCTGGAAAACCATCGCCACCACCCTCGGCCCCGAAGGCTCCGGCGCCCAGTATACCTGGCCGCCCGCCATCACTTCTACTCACCTCATATGCCGTATTGGCGGGGGGGCGGGGGTGTTTTACCTGGATGATATTGTGGTGGAACCGCAATGACGGGGTGAAGGGGAGAAGCCACGGTCCCACCAATAAATTGGTGGGCTATTTTCGGTCGTCCCGGTGGGACGCTGGATAGATTGATCCGCGGTGATGATGTCACTCATCGCCGTTCCCCCCGTTGGCGGGAAAGTGCTGGAATTCTGCTTCGAATTCTTCAATGGTGGGGAGCGCCGGGCGCAGGTCATCGGGCAGCGTGGTCACCAGTTGCGTTTGCCAGTCTGCCACGCCAATCGGTTGGGTCAGACCACGCAGGGCATACTCGACGACGAGTTGTTGTTTGCCGCGACACAACAAGATGCCGATGGTTGGTTGGTCCGGCGGCGTACGCAGCTGCGCATCGACCGCCGACAAATAGAAATTCAACTGCCCGGCATCCGCCGGGCAGAACACGCCGGTTTTCAATTCCACGACCACATAACAATGTAGCCGGGTATGGTAAAAGAGCAGATCGAGATAGAAATCCTGCTCGGCAACCTCCAGGTGTATTTGCCGCCCGACAAAGGCGAAACCCGCGCCCAATTCCAGCAGGAAGCGGGTGAGATGCGTGGTGAGTTGCGTTTCCAGGTCACGCTCGCGCGCGGTGGCGTCCAGCAGCAGGAAGTCGAACAGATAGGGGTCTTTCAGCACCTGTTGCGCCAGGTCGGATTGCGGCGGGGGGAGGGTGGCCGAGAAATTCGTCAGCGCCTTCCCCTGGCGGGCATACAGGTCGGATTTGATCTGCACGGCGAGGATGTTGCGACTCCAGCCGTGTTCCAGTGCCTGTTGGGCATACCAGCACAGTTGCTCACGATGGTCTATCTTATCGATGAGCAGCATCAGGTGCCCCCAGGGTAATTCTGCAGCAAGTTGCTGCAGAATTACGTCATTTCGGCATGACTGGTAAAGTTTGCGCATGTAGTGCAAACTCCGCGTTGAAAAGCCGGATATGCCGGGAAACGCCGCCTGGATATCCTGCGAAAGTCGGTCGATGATGGAGGAACCCCATCCTTCCCGCTCCTGTCGTTCCGCAATCTCCTTGCCGATATCCCAATACAGGTGGATAAGTTCACGATTCGCCGCCAGCGCGGCGCGCGTTTGCGCCGCCTGGATGCGGGTGCGTAGCGCGTCGAGGAGTTCCGCATAGCCGGCGGGCATGATCTCACCGGTACGTCGTTCGAGTTCACTCATGCTTCATTCCCCCCGTTAGCCTCGATGAGCAGCAGAATCTCCTGCAAGTCGATGACGGCGGCTTCCAGGGCGGTGATGGCTTCGGCGACGCGGATCACCGAATGCTTCAACATCTAGCCTGTCTTGCTCTTTCAGGAAGTCGATCCCCGGCAGGACTATGACCACATGCTGGAAATTATCGAGCGGGTCAATAGTGGCGGTATGGTGTTGAGCCAATCCGATCTGCTCTTCTCATCTCTGAAACTGAAACTGCATGACATGGAGCGGAAATTTGCCGAGAAACTGGCGTTATTGAACGAAGGCGCTTGGCATGACTTCAACACGGAATGCCATGTAGCCAGTTTCAAGTCTTCGGGACTGTTGGCGTCACACGGGTCGGGCAACAGCAAATCAAGCAACACGACCCGGCAAGCTGCCAATGGTCGCCGCGCCCACAACAAATGTTGCGTTGAGGGGTGCCCATGTCGGATGGACTTCTCGCGCGCGGAATACTTACTGACCGCGGCAATCGGGAATTCCATCTCCGCGAGGCATTTACATTCTTTCGGAATCATCATCTTACCCCAGTTCGACGTGCTTCTACTGATCTTCGGCGATTCTTTCATTAGATGGCGGTGCGAATCCAGCCATATCAGCGTTTAATTTCTCGAAAGCCGATGGTGCACCTGATTGCACTGAAAACGTCCGGTCGAAGAGATTGAACGTCTTCTCGACATACTTGGCAGCCCGGTAAAGGTAGTCGGGATCCGGGGTAAGGTCAGGATCAACGGGTACTTTATGATACCGATGCAGGGGATTTTCGCAGACCTGAAGATTCAGGCGACTGACATGATGCCACATGCTGTGCGCGGCCGCGCTAAACGGTGTATAAGCATAACGGTATAGGTCACTACAGCCAGCCTCCTCTGCCATATCTCTCACCGATACCTCGGTCCAACTTCCCACATTTACTTCCGTCAAGAAGGTAAACCGCTGCGCGTTAATCCAAGCCTCGGTCCACTGAACGCAGGTATCTAGTGCAGCGTCCTCACCGTTTGCAGTAAGCTCCGCTTTGCGATGCTCAAGTATCAGTTTTTGTTGCCCGAGACCGTGAGCAACAAATCGTCTACTCCTCTCCAACGGATTTATCAGTATCCAGGCCAACGTAATATGAACATCAGTCATGGCTCGGAGCAATACCGGTGCGGTGTGGGCGCTCCAAATTCCCGGTGAGCATGCGAGCTGGGTCGCGAGAGTCACTTGCCGCGCCATCAGGGCACCGACAACTTCGTGGAGTTCTGGCTTTGAAAGTTCAAGTTGCCAATGTTCCCATCGCGCAGCGAGTTCGGACCTGACTGCATCTACGTAGCCACTGATGATTTCATCCACCTCTTCCCAGGCGTTAGTCATATCTTTCTCTCCAGACCGATTACGCACTCGTCGATTTCAATGCCGCGATTCCAAAAGTAACCCGGCCATGAAGATGAGTTATCGTTGCACCTGCCAAAGAATCCATTGATTGTGGCTCGGACTGCCGACCCAACACGAATAGACTCTTCGGTATCCGGGTAATCAGCGACGGCCGGAAAGTTAGACAGAGATGTTGACTTTGATACTTTTAGCATTTCTGTTATAAAGGCGATGTATAGAGCATTCGCCTGCATGAGAACAGAAGCCCTTGTTGTCTTGTCGAACAAATCAGCGATGATAATCTTCAGTTCCGACAGGTGTTCAGACCTTTCTCCCGGCGGAACTTCTCCCCCGAAGAGGAAAGCCAAAGGACATTCAGGATATAATGCAACGAGAGCACCAAGGGCAAGTTGTAGATGATCTAAATGTCCTTGCCTCGACAAAGTCATTACGGCTTTCTGCTGAAAATCTCCCTTGATATTGTAATACGCACTAATCGGCCCAAACCAAATTTTTTTATCTGGTGCCAACGTGTCAGATGCGACGCGGGCAATCGCAATAGCCAGATCCGCGCCATGTTTCGGTCCGTGTCGATGGTTCAATAGCGCGAGCCAAAGCAACTCGGGGAGTTGTATATCTACCCATTTCACTTCCTGAATCCCACCAAGTTTGTGTATGAACGGTGGGATGAATCGTTTCCCAATTCGCGTGTGATCGGAAAGTATCCCTTGCTGCTTGTTGTTGGGCTTCTTCGTCTTATCTCTCGATCTCCCGGCTTTCATACGTCAGATATCCTCCAGATGATGCCATTAAATAGAAGAATCGACATTTTGCAAGGAATATCCTTCTTTCTTATCAGGTTAGGGACGAGATTGGAAAGTTTAGAAGTGATCACTACCAATGGTTCTGCCGCCATCCGGTAAGTGAATGCAATGATACTGAGACCAAAACCGAGCTTAATGATGAGATCATCTGTATTCGTAAGGAGTCAATGCTGAATGAAGGTAACCATTGAATCCATCCATAAGCCAAACTATGGGTTAAATACTGTGAATTTCACTTCAATCGTCAACGCATTATGGGGATAGTTTTTCGGTCGGAAAATGCATCTCGTCCGCCATCGATATGCACCTATGGGCGAGCATGAGGCGTGCCAAGGCTGGTACCTGCTGGTCTGTGGATGTGAGTTCGCGCCACCGAGTCGCCGGTGCAGGAAGCCTGCTGCGGCCACTTAGCGGCAACAGCCCTATTCGACTGGCGCTATCGCATCACCAAGGGTCCAGCCACGCACGGAAACACGCTTGATCTCCCACCCCGTTTTTCGGTTTTGTATTCGATTTCCACGGCTCCGATCTCGGCTGACCCCCGCTATATATTGATTATCGGTAGTAAGGTTCCCTTCCCCATAACAAACTGGCTGTAACGCAAAATGTCAGATAAGAATCGATAGGTTGATCAAACTCTCAATCACTACCCCTCCACCACCACCACCGCCCCCCGATACCGCTCCGGCAACGCAACGCAAACCCCTTCACCCATCAATTGCGTTCCCGTCAAACTGCCTAAATCTTCCCCGTCATCATTCCGCAACTGATAGACCGCTTCCGGGCGCAAATTGCGCAGGGGGAAGCGGTGTTGTTCGCGGCCATCGTTCAGGCGGTAGGCGAAGAGGAGGCTGGTGTTGGCGCCGGGTTGCTGCAACTGTAAGGCCGCCCAGCCGGCGTTGTCGTCGCGGGTGGTGGGTGGGGTGAGCAGGTGGGCGACTGAGTTGGCGATGAAGGTGCGCCAGTGTTTGTAAAAGTCGCCGTGATGGCGCAGGCGGGCGCGGGTTGCCGGCGGGAGGCCGGCCAGATCGCCGCTGAGGCCGAACAGGCCGGGCAGGCAGACGCGGGCGTAAAAGTCCACGTCGACGGTCTGCGCGTTTTGCCAGACCGCGCCGCCGGGCGCGATCAGGCTGACCGGCTGCGCGTCCAACTGCACGCCATACTGGAAGACGGTGGGGCCGACCGAGCGCAACGCCACCCAGCGGCCATCGCGTCCGGGCGCCACGCGCAGCAGCGCGCCTTCGCCGATGCGCAAGGCGTGCAGGGGATTGATGGTATCGGAGAGGAAATGGCTGTTGGCGTGACGCAGCATTTCCAGGTCATGGCGCTGCCCGCCGCTGGCGCAGGCTTCGAAGAAGGTGGAGGGGTAACTGCGCCGCAGCTCGTCGAGGAGGGCGTACCAGGTGGCGTAATAGCCGGATAATTCATCGCCATAGGGCTCGACATCCTGCTCGAAGTTGAAGTCGATCTTCATCCACGCCAGGCCATAACTTTCCACTAGCCGGCCTATCTCGCCGCGCAGATAACGGACCACCTCCGGCTGGTGGAGATCGGGATAGGCAAAACCGCTGCCGGTGGCGATGAACCACTCCGGGTGCGCAAGGCGGATCGGCGCGGTGGCGGCGAAGCGTTCCGGCTCCATCCAGAGGCCGAAGCCCAGGCCCGCCGCGCGCACTTCGTCGGCGAACTCGCGCATGCGGCCATAAAAGGCGGTATGCTCGCGCTCGCGCCAATCGCCGGTTTGCTGCCACCAACCGCCTTCCGCGATGCCATACCAGCCGGCATCCACCACAAAGACTTCACAGCCCACCTCGCGCGCCGCCGCCAACTGCGCGCGCAGGCGCGGGACAGCGAGGAATTCGAAGGTATCGAACCAGGTGTTGTAGATGAAGGGGGTCACCGGTTTGCGGTCCGGCGACTCGTGCTTGCGCTGGTAGGCATGCAGCGCGGCGGTCTCCGTATACGGCTCCGCCGCCGGAATCGCCTGCAGCAAAATCTCCGGCAGTTCCAGCGTTCCCCCCGCCGGCAGCGGGTAGCGGAGTTGGGTATCGGCCAGTCCGATCTCCACCACGGCATACGGCGCCTGGTCGCCGCCGGTGCATTGCGCCGCCACCCGGATCATCCAGTTGCCGCGCGGCAGCACGTGAAAGCCGATCCCTTCCCGCGCGTGGCGCGCGCGCAGGAAACAGTACGGCGTGCCCCCCTGGCACGACCGGCCGCCGGCGGCATGCAGCACCACCTGCCCCTGCCGCAACGACTGCCAGTGCCCGCTGTTCTCATTGCTCCACCAACTCTGTTGGCTATAGAGATCATACTCGCCGGGAGCGAAAGCGAAACGCGCCTGCACGCGAAACAGCGTCACTTCCTCCGCGCCGGTATTCGTCACCCGATCACGGCGGCTGCAGACGCCGGTCTCCGCATCGAAGGTCCACCGGCTGGTAAACCGCAGCGGCGTGTCGCCGACCTGCCAGGTGAAGGCGACGCCATCCGCGCCCGCCTCCTCACCGATGAGCGTCCACGACGTCTGCGACAGCTCGCCCAGGCTGCAATGCAGACTGAAGAACCCCCGCACCCGCGCCGACTCGCCGCCGAGAAGCCCGGCTTGGTTAAAGAGCCGCCGCAGCACCACCTGCCCGTCATCGAACTGGAATTCAGTCACCGCGCCGCGCGCGGTGGAAAAAGTCAGCGTGCGTGTTGTGGGTGTCATCAGTGGGTAATTCTCCTATTGGCACTGGATGGTAAATCGCCGGCGGGATCTACGGGATAATGGTCAATCGTAACCGTTCCGGTTTCTCTGGCGCGCGAGCGTCCCCGCGAGCACTCCGGTGGTTTCGATACGACCATCCATAGTCTACTCAACCACCGGAGTGCTCGCGGGGACGCTCGCGCGCCAAAACGTAAGGGGACTGTCCCCAATACCGTTGAAATTTCCGGATTCAAACGGTGTGCTGCCACGAAGATGGGAGCGGAAAACGGGGACTGCTTCAGGTGTCCCCCTTCGCCGACGAAGGAGGTGAAGGAGCGGACACCTGTAGCTGTCCCCGCTTTCCGCGGATTTTCAACCGTATTGGGGACTGTCCCCGCCGCAGCCCATAGCACTCACCGATCCCATTCCTTTCATGCGTCCCGCTGATCCACCCTGTTGGTCGCGCTACCTCAGCTTAATCACCATACCGTCGCGCGTCCCGATCGTCACCGTATATCCACGGGCCAGTTCGGCGCCGGTGAGGGTGGGGAGCGTGCTAGCGGTCACCAACTCGCACGGCGAGAGGGTTTCATCGGCGGCGATGCGCACGGCGTCGATCGCCACCTTCAGCGTGCAGGTGACCGGTTCCCGGCGGAAGTTGACGGCGCAAAGCGTAAGGTGGCCGTCTTTTTCGCGCAGGAAGGCATGCACGGCGGGATCATCGGCGCTGATATGGTCGAGATCGAGCGTACCGGATTTGAGTTCCGGGTGTGCCTGGCGCACCTGCCAGTAGGCGTTCACTTGCTGCCAGTGCGCGACTTCCGCCGGGTGGGGGTTGTCGGCGGGATATGGTTTCCAGTAGGCCCAGTAGTCCGTCTCGTTGTTGATCGCCTCCGGCTGCGCGCCGATATTGAACATCCCCAGCACCGGCATGCGCCCGCTGAAGAAGTTATAGAGCACGCGCGGGCGAGTTTCGGACGTGGCGCCGCCCTGGTTGTCGCCGCCATCGGCAGCGGAGGCCCAGGCGCGCGCGCCGGGGATCATCGAGAGCGCTTCATCGCGCAGGAAGCGCGCTTCTTCTTCCGGCGTCAGCGGGCGGGTGCGGAAGGGCGGCAGCGGTGGCGCACCGGCGCCGTGCCAGGTGTGGGTGAAGTCGTTCACCGTCGCCATCAGGTAGCCGCCGCCTTCGGTGAAGGAGAAGAATTTCGGATTTACCGCCAATGCGCGACGGCGGGCTTCCCGCTGCAGGTTGATAATCTCCAGGCTGATCTGCCCCGGCCACGGACGCAGCGCGTAATTCGGCGGCATGGGATTGAAGCTGTCGAAGAAGATGCCGTCCACCCCATGCGCGGCCCAGTATTCCTGATTATGCAGCCAGAACGCGCGCCAGACGGGATTGGTGGTGTCGCTGCCGATGGTATCGCCGCCGAACGGCGGATACACCCACGGATCGAAGCGCCCCACGCGCAGATCGTACCCCGGCCAGCTCGGATTGCTGTCCGCCGCCAGGTCGATGGGCCGGCGCAGGCGCACGAAGGCCTCCGGGTGTTGCTGGTAGAGCGGATCGAAGCCGGTCAGTCCGTAACCGGTCACCCAGATGACGAACTTCAGCCCTTTGCTGTGGACGTAGTCGATCAGCCGTGCGCGCGCTTCCGGGCCGCCGTAGCGGGTGGTGACGGCATATTTCTCGCCGTCCGTCACCGGCTGGCAGCGACTCAACACCACCTCCGGATTGATGTCGCACGCATCCAGCACGGTGCCGCTCAGCCACAACGCGGTGGCGCCCGCTTCGGCCACGCGGTCGATATACGGCTGCAGCAGATCCATCTCTCCCAGCCCATTCATCAGCACCGACGGAAAATTCGCGACGAAGGTTTCGTCGATATCGGCACACATCGCCGCCGGTGGGGTGACACCGCAGGCGTCGGCGAGGAAATGCCGGTATTCATCCAGCATCGGGCCATAGTCGCCGGTGAAGGGCACCAGGTGCCAGGTCGCCACTTCCTGCCGTTCGCGCGGCGAGAGCCAGCGCGCCCACCACACCTGCGCGGCCAGCGTGCCCGCCTGCGCTGCCTGGTCGCTATACATGCGCACATAGCGCAGGCAGCGGTCGTGCAGGCAGGACAGCAGCAGGCCGGCGCTTTTCTCCGCGTGCCAGGCCATGATGCAGGGCAACACCGCGCCGTGATGACCGCCGACAAGGGTGATCGCCGTGTCGCCCATTTCGGCGAAATTCCCCCGGTTATAGAAGAACGGGTAACCGCAGGCCGGGGTGACGTATTCCGTGCCGGCGTAATCGCCGCCAATGCGCAGCCCGGCCAGCAGGTAATCCACCCCGCCGGGATTCACCGTCCAATGATAGAGGTCGCCGGCCACCGCCGTCTTGCCCGCGGCGTCCCAATTCGGATACCGGTCGATCAACAAGTCGTGATCGCAGACATTTTGCAGGAACACCCGTTCCTCGATCCAGGCGGAATCCGCCCGCACGGTGAGGTGGCGCTCGATGCGCACCTCCGCGCCGGTGACGGTAAACTCCAGCCGCAGCGCATCGCCCGCCGGCGTGGCGAATATCTCCACCTCGGCGGGAGAGTCGCTCATGCGGATATCGTGCGGATCCTCCTCCAGCGTGGCGCTGGCCGCCACCAGCAGGTCGGGCGCCGGCCCCCCCGCGCGGGCATCCAACAGTGTGACGCCGTTGCGCTGATCCTCCAGCCACACCATGCGCCCGCCCCGCGTCAGGTCCCAACCCACCGTCATCGCGGGATGGTGAAGGACGAGATGGCGCGCATCGCGCGTGATGCGCATGCGCGCGGCTTCAACTGCCTGATCGGTCATAATTCACCTCATTGCACGGGTAGATAGAGCTTCATTCACACAACCAGCCTACTGTAAACCGCTGTTGTACTGGTGTCAATGACTCGGTGCGTTCAGGGTTTTCGCAATAGTTCCAGAAGACGCGTGGCCCCCTTCCCTTCCCCCGCCGCGGCAAGGGAAGGGAGTACCAAACCCGTTAACCTGCTCCCTTCCCCTGCCGCGGCGGGGGAAGGGCTGGGATGGGGCCACGCGGTAGTCTTTGCGTAGACCCGTTCGTTTAGCTTATTGCTCGATCTGTTGAGAATACGCCGGCGGGAGCAAAAACCCTTGCGCCATCTACTCAACTACGGTAAGCTGATCATCGGGCCAGATCTCGCTTCTGCAGGTAGCGATTGCAGGCAATCGCTTATGCACAAGATATATCGTGGGGGAAACCATTTTGAAATTCGACCAGGCGATGCTACGAACCATCATGCTCGCGGCCGTCTTCGCCTGGGGTGTGGGATGCGTCAGGGGGATTTCGGAGGCACGGGCGATGAACAATCACAACCAGGCTGCGGTGACCGCCGCGCCGCGCCATGACCAGGGGCCGGTGGTGCTGGAGAATGACCACCTGCGGATCGTCTTCGATCGCCGCGGGCGGGTGACGGACATGCTCAACCGCCGGACGGGGATCGCCTACCTGCGCGCCGGCAGCACGCCGGTGACCTCCTTCGCCGTCGATGTCTATCATGCCGACGGTTCGAACCTGATCCATGACGCGGAGGAGCAGGAGGATGGCGGGTTTGCCATGGCGGACCCGCACCTGTCGCTCACTGAACGACACGGCGACCTGATGCGGCTGACGGCGGAATCGGCGGCGCCGGTTATTTCCTCCACGCGGCGCGGGAAGACGCAGACGCTCAAGTTTGCCTACGCGCTCTCCCCGGCCATCGCCTTCGAGTTTACCGTGTCGCTGGCGGAGAGCGCCACGGTGGCGGTCTGGCGCTGCAAGGTGGCGAACCGGAAAACGGCGAAGGTCGCGGAGCGCCGCCGCGTATACCGGGTGCGCTTTCCCATCCTGCCGAACCTCTGTCTGGGTGGCACGCCGACCCACAATTATCTGGCGCGCACGCTGGCGCAGGGTGAACTGCTGCGCAATCCCGCGCGGGAGACCTATCAAGCGGAAGAAAACTGGGTCAACAAGTCCCATCCGCCGTTGCGCACGCACCTGCTCACCTATCCCGGCTGGGCGTCGATGCCGTGGACGGATCTTTACCTGGACGATCCGGCGCATCCGGAACAGCGTTGCGGATTATATCTGGCCAGCTATGATCCGTCGTTTCGCCAGACCGACTTTGTCACCATCCCCAACCCGGCAGCGGAGACCATCGAACTACGCATTCAGACTTTCGCCTTCCTCGAACCCGGCCACAAATGGACCTCGCAGGATTTCATCACCGGTATGCACGCGGGAGACTGGCACTGGGCGGGCGATCGCTACCGCACGGATTCCCGTACCTGGCTGAAACCGTATCATCCCCCGCAATGGATTCGCGAGGCGGACGGGTGGTTCGGCACAGGCGCCGCGAACTATCGTTATGCCGACCTGCCGAAGATGCTGGACGATGCGCGCTGGCTGGGACTGGATTACCTGCAATGCTGGTCGGAAATGATCGAAACCTTCGGTCCCGATGCACCGCAAAAGCACTACTACTGCTTCTTTCTGCCGTCGCCGGACCGCGGTGGGGAAGCCGAGTTGCGCAAGGCCTGCCGGGTGGTGCGGGAGCGGGGCGGGCATATCGGGTTCTACAGCAATATCTGGACCTTCGACGCGGAACTGCCCCGCCCGCTTGACTACTGGAAGGCCGCCATCCCGCCCGACGTAAAGGTGCCCGATTGGCAGAAGGAGTTCCGCGCGTATGGCTCGGTGTTTCCGGACGGTCACCGGGAAGAAGGCGATTATATCAACGGGTATGCCGGCATGTGTCTCAGCGCTAAAGGCTACCGGGACTACCTGAAGTTCTGGATTGTCGACAAATACGTGCATGATTACGGCGTCGATGCCTGGTACCTGGACAGTTGCCCGGTCACCATGTTCAACGCCGCGCGCGTCTGCTTCAACGGCGACCATGCGTCTGCCCCGCATGGCGTCGGGCAGGGAACCGTTGCGCTGGTGCGCGAACTGCGCGAAGCCTCCCACAAAGATGTGGACCTGGCCATCAGCAGCGAAACCATTTCGGACGCGTTGATGCAGTATAACAGCCACGCGCTGGGGATCGAGATGGTGGCGGGATTTCATCACCCCAAACCGGAAATTTATGCCTATACCTTCCCCGAGCAGATCATCTTCAGCGGCACCTGCAACGGCGCCGGGAGAGGTCTCAAATATTACTATCCGGAAATGACCAACCCGACGCGTGAAGATACCATGAACCAGGTATTTCTGCAGGGATTCCGTTTCGACATCCTGGGCTATCCGGTATACAAGACGGACCCGTACCACCAGTATCTGCGAAAGCTGATCGCCTTGCGGCAGCAGATCAAAGGGGAGCTGTATACAGCGGCGTTCAAGGATACGGTCGGGCTTGGCGCCAGGCCGGCGCAAGTCGAGGCGCGTGTGTTCCGCGGCCAGGACGGCAAAGGATTGATCGTGACCTTATTTGACCGGCGGGCGGATACCGCCGCCTTCACCCTCACCATCGACCCTTCCGCGTTGGAAGTCACCCGGCCACGCACGGCCACGCTGTATACGCTGGACGGGAAAGCCCAGCAGCTCGACTGCCGGGATGAGGGAGCGAAACAATTCGCGATCGCAGTGCCCGCCCGCACCGGCGCGGTGGCGGTGGTGGTGGTGCATTGAGGGTGGGTTTTTGACCACGAAAATCACGAAAGGCACGAAAATTCGGTGATGTTGTCGCTGACTACTGTGACGGGCCGGCGAGACGCCGGCGGTCCGACCAGGGTAGTCAGGGCGACCACCTTCCCGACACGGTTGCATACGATCACCCCATTCATACCGGAGGAACAATGATGACGGATACCATGGTGGAAAATGCAGTGAAACCGACGCTGGAAGAGCGTATCAAAGGTTGCCTCCTCGGCGCAGCGATCGGCGCGGAGTTGAGCTGGGCAGGGCACGTGAATCTGACGTCATTTTACCGGGTGTCCGGCGCGGATGATCTGCGGGCCTTGCCATTGGAACCGGTCAGTGTCGCGGCGGAAGCGGCCTACTGGGCACAGTTTCCCTACAACCAGGCCCGGCTGAGTCCGCGCTTGACTCCGCTGATCGATATCGGGGTGACGGCGTATGTGGAGAAGCAGGGACGCGCCACACCGGAGGATTTCGCGCGGGCGCTGGGGAACAACCGGGCGATTGCCGACTCGAACAGTTTTATATGGATGCTGTTCTACACCACGCAGGAGTTATTGCATGAGGGGACGCATCCGCGCATCAGCGGGATGGGCACTGTTCCGTCCGGGCTGGTGGCAGACGCCATGCCGGCCGTCGGCATCTTCCATCATGGTGATCCGGAATACGCCTACCTGGACGGCGTCGAATTGGCCTCGGTCTGCCAACCGCGCCTGGGCGCCGACTGGGCGGGATTGGCCGCCGCCGCCATTGCCGCCGCGTTTGATGATCATCCGGCGGCGGTCGTGCAAACGGTGCTCGCGCTGGCCCAGCAGAACAATGAAGAGCTGTATCAGGAATTGCAGTATTGCGTGAGCGCAACTGCCGGCTGGTTTACCGACGAAACACAGCGGCAGGCGCAGATCGACCGCTGGCTACACGGTTTCCCCTGCACGCGGCAGGAAGTCAGTCCGTTGGCCCCTAACCCACTCCGTTTCGTGCTCCCGTTGCTGACCGCGCTGGAGCATGATCCCCGCTTGTTGCTGTCGCTGTTGCTCTGCCCGCTGCCGGAGCGTGAACCGATGGGAGCCCCTATTCTTGCCGGTGCGCTGCTCGGGGCCATGCAGGGGCGGCAGGCCTTCCCGGAGGAGTGGCAGCAGTGGGCGGAACCCATTGCCCAGGCCTGGTATCCCCTTCTCCCGGTGGTAGAACAACGCCGGCAGCAGGAGCAGGCGATCATCACCGTGCATGAAACGTTGCTGGAAGAGCACACCGCCGGCAGGAGTCGCCTGGAAGACAAAATTTACGGTTGCCTGCTGGCCAGTTCCATCGGCAACGTCATGGGATCACCGGTCGAAGGATGGTCCTACGAGGAGATCGACACACGCTATCCCGGCGGGCTGACTACAATCCTGTATTCCGAACGGCTCGAAAGTGAAGACGACAACCAGCAGATGATGTTGCTGCTGGAGACCTACCTGGCGCGGGAGGGACGTCCGGTGATGGCGCGCCACCTGGCCCGTACCTGGTGCGACCATTGGACACGCGGAAACTTCTGGCCGTTCAACGATCGCCATGCCTATCACCTGATTCGCGCCGGTTGGGATCCGCGGATTACCGGCCATTGGAATCCCATGGGCACTTCGGTGATGTGCATCGAACCGGTGGGCCTGTATCATCTCGCCGACCCGGATTCCGCGGTGGTGGATGCCACCGCCGTCGCCTACATGCACACGCGGGGAATCGAGATTGCCGCCACTTCGATTCTCGCTGCCGCGGTGGCGGAGGCCATGCGCGCGGACGCGACGGTAGACCGGGTGTGGGACGCGGCGCTCAAGGTCGCCGCGCAGGACTGGCCGCTTTCCCACCCGAACCAACTACGCACGCTGGATGGGCGTCGCTTCCGCACCTGTGAGGAGTATCTGGCGACCTGTTTTGAAGTCGCGGCGAAATATGACGACGTGATGGCCGCGCGTCCGGAACTCTATGCCAAGTGCCTGGTTTACAACTGGTGGCAATCCGCCCACCTGGAAATCGTCGGCTTGCCGTTGGCAATCCTGAAGATTGCCGGCGGTGATGTCCGCCAATCCGCCATCGGCGGCACGAATATCGGGCGTGACGCGGATACCAATGCGGGCCGCGCCGCGATGCTGGCCGGCGTGCTCAGTGGCGCCGGCAACGTCCCGGAGGAGTGGATTCGCCTGTTCAAGCCTTCCGTGATTGGTCGCATCAAGCATCATGCCGCGACGATGACCCAGTATATTGCTCATGAAAAACTGGAGCGGCTTCGCCGGCGACAGTGAAGCGAATGTAATTCAGCCCCCCTGGCGCGCGAGCGTCCTCGCGAGCACTCCGGTGGTTTCGATACGACCATCCGTGGTCTACTCAACCACCGGAGTGCTCGCGAGGACGCTCGCGCGCCAGGGGGGCGGGTGGCGCAAAGCCGGCAGAGGACTGCCGGGCTCCCATACTGGCATTTTTTCACTAACCTATACGCGGATCAGTAACAGGAACTACACGGATAACGCGGAATAACATCTTCGTTAATCCGTGTAATCCGCGCAATCCCTGTTGCAAAGGAATAACCATGCATATCACCACTCCCCTTGCTCCCATTCAGTTCGCGAACGGGATCACCATCGAACTCGTGCAATCGAGCACCGGTGATTTTATTGGCCTGGGGGCGATATCTGCCGGCGGCGTCGCGTTGCGCAAGGCGGCGCGACCGCTCAGTATACGGCTGGATACTCCGGACGGCATCCTGTATCCGCGCCTGGGCGTGACGGGGGTGACGCGGAGTGACGACGGCGTGTGCGTCGCGCTCTCCGCCACCGGCATTTCCTGGGGACGGGGGGAATATTGCGACGAATACGATCAGCCGTTGATCGAACTGGGGCAACCCGTCGAACCGGTGGAAGACCGGCTGACGCTCATCCTTACCCCGGTCTCGCGAACGCTGGGCGGGCGGATATGGGAGGGATTCTCCTATGCCTTTCACTTCCAGAGCGACACACGGAGCATTCACCGGTTGCTGACGCTGGGCACCTGGGAGATCGGCGGGACGATCACCGGCAACACGGTGCTGCACCAGGGGCAGTGCAACATGCCGGTCTATCGCGGCGCGATAGAGACAGTCTTCACCACCACCTGCCTGAAGACGCTCAACCAATACGGCAGCAAGCAAGGGGTGTCCTACCAGCTTGCGCCGCGCGGCGGGTTGCTGCAGGCGTTCGATTTCCAATACGCCGCACAAGGCGCGCTGCTGCAATATTGGCCGTGCTTCGAGAGCATCTCCAGCGTGGTCGAATCGCCGGCCGGCGCGGACGTGCTCCAGGTGGTGGATGAATATCGCTTCCCGCTCGCGAAGGATGTCGTCACCACGCCCAAGTGGGTGCTGTTCACCCCCGGCGCGCTGGCCGAACATGAAGCGCGCGACCTGTGGTGGGACGCCTACGAAGATATCAACGGCGGCATCCGCGCCGCGCATGGCGTGACGCCGACCCCCGTCATCCCGGAAGCCGGGCAGGGATATTACACCCGCATCGATGACGATGGGCTGAAGGTCTACGTGGTCGGCGAGATGGTGGATCACCAGGAGATGCTTTACGCGGTGGCCGATCGCCTGTTGCCGAAGATGGCTGCGCAGGGGATCCGCCGTTTCTTCCCCGAGGTGTGCTCGGAAAGCGATGTCACCGTGTTGGGCATGCAGCGTAAACTGGATGGCGGCGTGCATGGCGACCTGCTATGTTCCAGCGTTTGCGGCACTCACCGCTTCCAGCCGGCGGAATTTTGGGGCGGGATGCCGGCCTGGCACTATCTGGCGGAGAAGTCGCGCGCGCTGGGCATCGAGATCGGCGCCTGGTTCGCCCCGCACTTCTCCCCGCGCGCGCAAATCTACCAGGACCATCCGGAATACCGCCTTATCGCCGCCAACTCGCTGCCCAACGGCGGCGGCTACGGCCATCAGTCGATCGTGACCGCCAACTGGAACACCGGCATCTTCGATTGGGTGCTGAACGACATCCGCCGCTGGCAAGAGGAAGGTGGACTCGATTACCTCTTCACCGACTCCTGGGCAAACCTGGGGTTGGTGCAGGTGGATTTCGCGCGCGGGATGGAAACGAACCTTCATCGCCTCGGTCAACTCTACCACGAGTTCCAAAAGCTGGGCATCAAGGCCTTCACCTTCGAGGGCATCTCCCCCTTCGGCGCTTCGCGCTTCGGGCTGGCGGATTTGCGCGGCGACCTGTTGGACGCCCAGGGGGGCGTGGTGGGACAAAACGACTTCGGCTGGTGGGTCGGCGAGGAGGATATGGCCTTCGGCCTCTGTCTCTGCGCGCATCCGCGCAAACGTACGGAGGAGGAACTGGAACGCATCCAGTTCCGCGCCATGGCCAACCGCTCCTACGGCATGTTCAGCGCGCCGTATCTGCTCGATTTCGATCTTCCCGACTGGTGGCGTCGCCTGCACGCCATTCACCGGCAAGCCCTGCCACATATGCACACCCGCCGGCTGTTACCGGACCGCGCCGGTGTGCGTTGGCTCGACGGCGCCGTACAAACCGTGTGGGCCTATCAGGACATCGTGCTGCCGGTCACGCGGGAAGCCGTGATCGAGCTGCTGGAAACGGATGGCCCGCAGCTCATCGATCACGCTGACACCCTGACGGCGCAGGCCGGGCAGGTATATCGGATACAAGGGTAGGCGGTAGCCAACAAAAGGAGATTACTCAATGTCACTGTCACGTTTCGATCTCGCCGCCGCTACCTGGGATGAACAACCGGCCCGTCTGGTGTTAACGCGCGCGATTGCGGAGGCGGTTCGCACCCAGGTACCGCTTCACCCGTCGATGACGGCGCTGGATTTTGGATGTGGGACCGGATTGCTCTCCCTGGCGCTGCAGCCGGTGCTTCACCGGGTCATCGGCATCGATAGTTCGTCCGGGATGCTGGAAAAAATGCAAGAGAAGAGCCAGGCGATGCACCTCGACAACGTGGAAACGCGATTGCTCGACTTGACCAGCGAAGCGCCTCCCGCCGATCTGCACGCCGAGTTGATCTTCAGCGCCATGGCGCTGCATCATATCGCGGATCTCCCGCGACTGTTGCAAGTCTTTTGCCAATTGCTCTCCCCCGGCGGCTGGCTGGCGTTGGCCGATTTGGACAGCGAAGACGGGTCATTCCATCCGGACCTCACCGGCGTCTATCACAGTGGCATCGACCGCGCCTGGCTGCAGGCGCAATTGGAGACGCTGGGCTTCCATCACCTCCGCGCGACCACCGCGCACGTCATCGAGCGACCGAACGAGCAGGGAGCATTACGCCAATATCCCGTCTTTTTGGTCAGTGGACAGCGAGGGAGTTAGACGCGGGTGTCTGTCAACTTGTATGTGCCGGAATCAACACCGGTGGCCACGCCCTGAAGGACGTGGCAAACTGGGACAAGCACGCTGAAGCGCGCTTTGACAGCAGGCAACGCTTTCTTTACACCATGGTGTTCGCACATTCATATTGACGGACTACTCGACCACGCAGGCGCTACCGGATTTGCGCTATAGCATCGCTGCCGTCGGTCATGCGTGGTTTTTACTCATCCACACGTAGTGACCATGCACAACTACACGCCACGGCGGCGCGGCCTACCCAATCTTTTCGTGGCTGTCTGGCTTACCCGCTATCCCCACGTTATCCCCCGCCAGCGGCAGCGTGAACGAGATGGTCGCCCCGTCGCCGGGCTGGCTTTCCGCCCAGATGGTTCCCCCGTGTGCTTCAATCAACAGGCGCGCCATATAGAGCCCAAGACCGACGCCGCGTCGCAGGCTATATGGGGCCTCGCCGGTGGTCTCATACATCTCGAAGATCTTGGGCAGTTCATCCGGGAGAATTCCCGCTCCCTGATTGTGGATATGCACGACAAGCAGGTGATTTTGCAGTTCGCCGGTGACTGCAATGGGTGATCGGGGAGGGGAATATTTTACTGCGTTATCCAGGATATTGGCGATGACTAACTTGAGATATTCCGCATCGACATCGACCTGGACCGCAGGGAGTTGGCACAGGACGCGCTTTTTGATCCCCGAGTGGTAGTCCGCGAGTTCGGCAAGCAAATCGTCGAAGAGCGATGCCATGCTGACCGGCGTGCGATGCAATTGCAGACGTCCTTCCTCAGTCCTCCCCATCGCCAGTAAATTGAAGATGAGACGCGTGAGCGCATCGGCACTGCGCGTGATCGATTCCACCACCTGTTGCCGCAGTTCCGGATCGAGATCAGGTTCGCGCAACAGCGAAACGCCGGTCTGGATGGCGCCGGCCGGGTTGCGTAATTCATGGGCGGCGAAGGCGATGAACTCCCGCCGCAGCTTATCCGTGGCGCGGAGCGCCTCTGTTTCGCTCTGGTGGCGACCGAGTCGATCCAGCAGGATAAAACCCGCCAACGCGAATAAGACGATTACGCCGTTCGTCACTATAATCATGACGATACTCAGCCGGCGTTGCTGTTCCTCGGAAGCCTGAAGGGTGGCTAAATCGACGGTATGGCGGGAACGAAAGTATTGCAGCAAGGCAGCCAGGCGATCGCCCATATTATGCACGGGGATGACTTGCGCGGCAGTCGGGTGTACCGGCAAGCGCAGTGCCGCCGTCGAGAACTGCCGGTGCTCACGGAGGATTGCCGCCTGGGTCTCACGCCCCTTGGCCGTGATCGGCAGGAACGGCGCGCTCATCAAGTATTGAAAATTGACGCTATCCCTGGCAAAGCGCTGATGATCAAAGGGCGTGAAGACGGAAGAGGTGACCGATTCCCGCTGTTCCGCCAGCAGTAAGGCGGCACGGTCGGTGATTTCTAACCGCCGGACGGCGGTACTTTCGTCGGCAATGATTTTGCCATGGTGGACCTGGATGATATAGAGAGCGACGCTCAGGGCGGCGACGATAACGAGCAACAACACCACGATGAGATTTAACGCTCGTCGTAACCGGTTCATGAAGCATGCATCCTCCATGATGAGCATACCCCGGGCCGATGTTGTTAGCGTGAGTATATCCGTACAACGAGGAGAGCAGGTGGCCACGCCCTGAAGGACGTGGCCAGGTCCTTGGAAAGCACGCTGAAGCGCGCTTTGACCGCACTACACCGTGGCGTTCGCGCGCCGGCAGGAGCTGAACGGTTACCGCCTGAGTTAGCTTTCCCTCCTTCGCATCACATCGCTACTGCCGTTCCCTCAAAATATCGCACCCACTCCTCCGGCACCGGCGGAATATCTCTGGGCGCGCCGCCGTGGCGGAGGGAATCGGTGGCTTGCACGCCGGCGGCGACGCTCTGGCGGCCGGCGATGGGGGAGGTAGCGGTGCGACCGCCTTCGCGGACGAAGCGGATGAACTCGGCGACAATGCTCGGGTCGGCGCCGCCATGGGAGCCGCCGAGATGCGGAACGAAATACTGTATGTCGCCGTAGGGCTGATAATACGCGCGGTTGGTCCAGACTTTCACCACGCTCTCACCGGGAGCATCGCCGAAATTTTCCACCCGGCCATGCGTGCCAATGATGGTATAGTTGCGCCAAGCATCGGGGGTGAAGTGACACTGCTGATAGGACGCCTGCACGCCGTTGTCCAACTGCATGAGCATCATGCTGATATCTTCGACATCGATCACCGGATTCAGTTGTTTCTGTGCGAGCGGCGGCCAGTTTTCCGTAACGAAGGCCGCGTTGCCGCGCTCGGAGGGATCATGGCGGTCGGTGATCTGGTTATAGAGCGTCAGCGCGCCCATGGCGGTCACGCGGGTGGTGTAGCCGCCGCACAGCCAGTGGAGGATGTCGATGTCGTGCGCGCCCTTCTGCAGCAGCAATCCGGTCGACTTTGCCCTCTCGGCGTGCCAATCTTTGAAGTAAGCATCGCCGCCGTAGGCAACGAAATGCCGGCACCAGCCCGCCTTCACCTCACCGATGGTGCCCGCGTCGATGATCTCCTTCATGCGCAGGATCACTGGAAAATGGCGCATATTGTGGCCGAGATAGAGGCGGCGTTTCCGCTCGTAGGCGGTGCGCAGGATGTGGTCGCACCCGTCAATGGTGATGGCCATCGGTTTTTCCAGATAGACATCCTTGCCGGCTTCCAGCGCGGCGACCGCATGCTCTTCGTGCAGGAAATCCGGCGAGGTGACGAAGACCGCGTCGATGTCCGGTAGCGCCAGTAAAGCGCGATAATCGGAGGTGACGAAGGCATCCGCCCCGTAGCGCTCGCGGAACGCGGTCAGCGCCTGCGGATCGACATCCGCACCGGCGACTACCGACACGCCGTCTTCCGGGTGGTGCGCCGCCGCTGCCAACCACCCGCGCCCTCCGGCGCCAATCACTCCGATGCGCAATGCGCGTTGTGTGCTCATTCGATTTACCTCACTTGGTGCTTAACAACGGATACAGCGCCTTGAGAAAGACGGCGGCCTGGCGCATCATGCCCAGGTCGGTGAAGTGACAGCCGTCCACTGTCCCCTCGCTGTCGGTGCCCAGCATGCCTTTGGCGCTTAAAAAGTAGAGATTGGCCACTCCGGCACGGTGGAGCGCCTCATATTCCTGGCGCAAGATGATTCCCTTCGGGGTGGGACACGCGTCCAGATAATTCGAATCTTCCACCAGCAAGATCGGGGTAGTCGGTCGTTTGGTGCGCAGGATACGGACAAGGGGAATCGTGCGCTCATGCACCAGCGACGGCGTCATGTTCCACAGGCAATCCACCACATAGACCGACGCATCGATCTCTCCCACTAACTGCGCCAGCGCCGGTTCCATACGCCCATTGCCGGAGAATCCCAGGTTGATGATGGGCTTGTCGATCGCGCGACCGATGATCGCGGGGGTGGCCATGCCGGGTCGCGAGGCGCACCCGCCCTGGGTAATCGAGGTGCCGTAGAAAACCAGCGGTTTGATCGAAGGATCGAACCGCACGCGGGAGAACGCCGCCCCAACCGTGGTGCCGATCTGCATCTGCGTCACGCCGTTATACAACGGCAGGTAGAGCAGGTATTCCGTATTGGCGCCGGACAGCTCGAACTTCGCCGTGGATTTCACGTCCGACGGGTGCGCATTCGCGACAAACGTCCATTTCCCCGCTGAATCACCGCTATACAGATCGATGCCGCTCACCCCGGTGGACGGCATATGCGGCATATCGAGTACCGAATTGGTCAAGTCCCAATGCACCCAGAGATACCGGCTGTCCGTGACAAAACGCACGCACAAGCCGGCGCATTGCAAGCCCAGATTCCACACGATATCCGGCACCGTTCCCTGCGCTTTCGCCGGGAGTCGTCCATAATCCGTGCCTTTCCCCGCTTCCTGCCATCCCTTGCCTTCCAATCCGATATCGCTCGCCTGGTACCACATCACCTGGCCATCCGCACTCAGACTTTTCTTATTCACCGGTTCGGCCCACTGACCGACCGGCAGCACTACCGACGCTTGCCCAGCGAATTGTGTCATCATCAACAGCATCCCCAACAACCCAAAGTTCTTCATCACGAGCCTCTCGAAGCCATAAAAAGCGCTATCACCAGTATTCGTGAAGCAGGGATGAAGTCCTTTCGGATTTTCCAGGCGTCGGCGAGATAGTAGGTGCGTTCACCACTCTGGTATTACACGATTACAAGCTGTCAGCGTAGCAGAGGTGCCAGACATGCTCGCGAGGACGCTCGCGCGCCAGAGGGGCCGGAGTGCTCGCGAGGACGCTCGCGCGCCAGGAGGGCCTGCGCGGGTACCAATAACTAACACGCGACACCTTGCCGGTACGACGCTTCTTGTTGTACATTTAGGGTACCCCTTATACAGCAGCATGCTGGACGCGTCTCGCGTCTCCTGGTAAGATAAACTCGCTTGAGTTCGGTGAAGCGGCCAGGTGCCGTCTGGTGCCGGATCGAGAGAGCGTATATGGGCAATTTCCTCAACTGGCTTGGGCAGTATCCGTTACCCTATGACGTCAAGGACGGCATCGCGAGCCTCATTGACATCACGGTGGTGGCATTGGGGATTTACCTGTTGCTGGGGTTGGTGCGCGGCACGCGGGCGGTGCAGCTCATCAAAGGATTTGTGGCGGTCGTGTTCGTGGTGTTGCTGACCGGCGCCGAGTTCCTCAATCTGCGCGTCACCCACTGGCTCTTATCGGTCATCCTGCAAAACTGGGTTATTGCGCTGATCATCCTCTTTCAACCGGAACTGCGCCTGGTGGTCGAGCAGATCGGGCGCGGCCGCATCATTCGCGAGGCCTTCCGCGCGACGCAGAATCCGGATACCACCGACGTAATCAATGAAGTCGTGCGCGCGGCGCGCCACCTGTCCGAGAAGAAGATCGGCATGCTGGTGGCCATCGAGCGCGAGGTGGGTTTGAACGATATCATCTCCACCGGACGGCGGATCAACGGCGCGGTCTCCAGCGAACTGCTGCAGACGATCTTTCACCCCGGCACCGCGATGCATGACGGCGGCGCAGTGATTCAAGGATCGCTGATCTCGGCTTCCATGTGCCTGTTCCCGCTCACCAGCCGTGATCGTGAAGATGGCCCTCGCTCCTACGGTACCCGCCACCGGGCGGCGATCGGCTTGAGCGAGGTGACCGATGCCGCGATCGTGGTGGTGTCCGAGGAAACCGGCGCTATTTCGCTGGCATTGGAAGGCCAGTTGATCAGCAACCTCTCCACCGAAGCATTGAAAGAGCGATTGTTGGCGTTGTTACTGCCGAAGGGAACGGAACAATCGCCCTGGTTCTGGCGACGTGAACCGGTGGGGGTCGCAAAGAGCGCGCCCGCGCCGAAACCCGAGGAGGCGCCTCGGTGACACATTACGATCGCCCCACGCTGATTCTCGCCATCATTCTGGCCTGCTTCCTCTGGACCTATGTGCGGGTGGCGCAGGAAAACCGCGTCACGCGCATCATCCGCGATGTGCAAATTCAGATGAGCGGCAAAGGCGCCACGCTGGCCTACACCCTCTCGCCGGTCGATCACGTCGAAATCACCATCAAAGGTCCGGCGGATCTGGTCAACAACGTATCGCGGGATGAAGTCGAAGCCAGTATCGACGTGGCCGGGATCGCCAACGCCGGCACCACCTCCGTGCCGGTGCGCGTGCGGGTGCCGCGCGGCATTACGTTGGTCGGCAAGCCCCCCAATGTCGCGGTGATCACCGATACCTTGAAACAAAAGATGCTTCCGGTGAAAGTGGCGTTCCTCGCAATCCCCTCCCCCGGCGCCACGGTGGGAGAATATCTGGTCGAGCCGACCCTGGTGGCCGTGCAGGGCACGCCCGAAGTGCTCAAACAGGTGACGCGGGTGATCGTGTTGATCGACCCGAATGAGCCACCCGGCGCCGGGAGCACCTATATCCCGCGCGCGGTGAACAGCTCCGGCGAACGTGTCGTCGATGCCAGCGTGCTGCAAAGCAGCGTCAAGGTGCGGATGGCATCGCTGACGGGCGAACAGGTGACGCGTACCGTCGCCGTGCGCCCGCCGAATCCGGTGAATCCCCCACCTGGCTACACGGTGACGGTGGGAAAAATTCAGCCCGACGTGGTGACATTGAGCGGCGAGTCCTCGACTCTCGACCGCCAGCCGGCCTATCTGGAAACCGGCCAACTCGATGTCCATACCGTCACTCGCGATACCACGCTCCTCGTCAAACTGCGCGTGCCGACGGGATTGAAGATCGTCGAAGGCCCGCAGGTGAATGTCGACTTGCATGTGCAACCGCAAAAGTAACGCGTATGGAACCGTCAACCCTGGCAAAAATCGGTTTCCTCACTATCGGCGGCAGTTGCGTGCTCTGCTGTCTCATCCTCGGCCTGCGCCGGCGCTTCCTGCTCTGGCTGGGGTTCGGTTTCAGCGTGGTGATGGTCACCGTGCTGGTGCCGGCGCCCTACCAGTGGGTTCCCCAACTCCTCGCCGTGACGGCATTTATCGTCGGCATCTATGAAGGCGTGAAAGACACGCGCCGGCGCTTTTTCCAGCAACAAGCGGAACAACAGGATCGTGAGCGCGCCTTCGCCGAGATGATGACGGCGGTGATGAAGAAACCGCTGGAATCATCCGCTGTGGTAGAGGAAAATGAGGAACAATCGTCGTCATCGCCGGAAGCATAGCCATAACAATTCAGCCGAACGGATTTGCGAGCGCTCACAAAGCCATAAGTCGATACAGATGACGACCGCCCTCCCATACTCCCATACTCCCACACTCCGTCTTACCGCCCGTCTTGCCAGGCGCGCTCCGCGTCGGTGACCAGGTCGGCGATCATGCGCAGGCCGTCGTCCCAGAAGGTGCGTTGGGAGATATCCAGGCCGGCGCGGGCCATGATATCGGCGGGACGCAGGGAACCGCCGGCGCGGAGGATCTCGAGATAGCGGGGCACGAAGGCCGCGCCTTCCTGCTGGTAGCGGGCGTAAAGCGCCATCACCAACAGTTGGCCGAACGCGTAGGCATAGACATAGAACGGGGTGTGGATGAAATGCGGGATATACATCCACCATACCTGGTGCCCTTCGCCCATTTCGACCGAGTCGCCGAACATCGCCTGTACCTGTGTCTGCCAGATGGCATTGATGGTTTCGGTGGTCAGTTCGCCTTGCGCGCGGCGCGCGGCGTGAATCTCCTGCTCGAAGCGATACATCGCCGTCTGGCGGAAGACGGTGGCGAAGATATCTTCGATCTTCCCGGCCAACAGCGCGAGCCGGGCTTGCGGGGTAGCCGCGCGCTGCACCAGCGCCTGAAAGGTGAGCATCTCGCCGAAAACACTGGCCGTCTCCGCGGCCGCCAGCGAGGGGTAATATTGCAGGAAATGCTGGTCGCCAGCGAGCAAGTCATGCACGCCGTGCCCCAATTCATGCGCCAGCGTCATCACATCGCGCGGTTTACCCAGGTAATTGGTCAACACGTAGGGATGCCAGTCGGGGGCGATGCCGGCACAGAAAGCGCCGCCACGTTTGCCGGTCCGCACTTCGGCGTCGATCCAGCGTTCGGTGAAGAAACGCCCTACCATTTCCCCTACCGCCGGGCTGAACTGCGCGTAGGCGTCCTGCACCATCGCGCGCGCGTCTTCCCACGGCACCGTCGGCTCGTCGGCACGCAAGGGGGCATAGCGGTCGTAGTGATAGAGGCGATCGAGACCGAGCATCTCGCGTTTCAGCCGGTAATAGCGCGCCACGGTGCCGAAATGCGCCACACACGTCTCCAGCATGGTATGCACCGTCGCGGTATCGACTTCATCCGCCAGGTGGCGCGAGGATTCCGGGGTTGGGAAATGCGCCAGCCGATCATCGACCGATTTGTCGAAGGCCAGTGTATTGGTGATGAAGGTAAACAGACGCGCGCGCTCGTTCAAGCCGGCGGTGATGCCGTCCGCCGCCGCCCGGCGCACGTCGCGATCCGCGTCGGACAGTTTGGAGAGGATTTCCGCCTCGGAGATGTCGGTGGTTGTCTCCCGCACGGTGAGGCGGAAGGTGGCGCCGCTGATGATATCGTCGAACAACCGCGTGAAGGCATCGCGCCCACTGGTGGATTTTTCCAGCAGGATGCGCTCTTCCGGCTCGCTCAAGCGATGTGGACGCGTAGCGCGGGTCTGCTCCAGATAATGCCGGTAACCCGCCACCACGGGATCTGCCAGCCAGCCGGTAAATTGCGCATCGGGAATCTCGATCAGCTCCAACTCAAAAAAGAGCAGGTGCTGATGAATGGCGACCCCACGCTCCTGCACGGCCTGTACCAGTGCGCCATGCGCGGGCGGCTGGGTGTCGCCGGCGAACAGCAGCATGGCATACGCGCCGGGAAACTGCTCGTCGCGCATGATCGCCTCATAGGCGACCACCGCCGCGCCGAACTCCGCCGCCGTCAACGACGCCAGCCGCCCGCGATAGGTGGCGGCAAATGCCTGCGCCCGCTCCTCCAGCGCCTGCAGATCCTGTTGAATCCGCGGATCATCGACGCCGGCATAGAGGTCGGCTAAATTCCAGGTGACGGGTGGGGTAGACATCGTGCACTCCAAACGGTCGTAGAGATAGGTTACTAATTAAACAGCAGCAAGCGGAATTCCTGCCGGGAAAACCGAGCGCCTTGTGCGAAAATACCAGCAACTGTTGGTATATAGACGACCAGCGGGGATTGGCGGGATGTTGTTTGGGGAGGGAAGTCTACTATACGGATGGTGTGATCTGCTGCGGACGTCGAAACGAAGGCTATGGACCGCCGGCATCCCTGCCGGTGCCCCCGTGACAGCCAACCTTCGCACCGGCGCCGGCAGGGATGCCGGCGGTCCATAGCCTTCGCTTCGACGCCCGCAGCAGGTTCCATTAAATCACTACCAACCGGTCAGTGGCTAATTTTACAACCGATAAAATATTTTTCCGGAATGTCCTTTTTTTGCCCATCAACACGCTGCCTGCTAAGGAGAGCTAGCGAATTGTGCAAGAACACGTTCATGTCCAACGAAAGGAACAGCATTCTTTCGCGATATTTGCGCAGTTGAACATCACGGGAAAATTACCACCGAATGCCGAAGATTTCACGGGCAACCAGCGGCACAATTGTCCGCTTCCCTGGCCATTTTTTCAGCGATTACCGAACGGCGATAGGTTGACATGGCTAATAGAGCACGGTAATATCACAGCGTCGCGAAGTGCGAAATCGGTCGGTTTCCGGACGAGTTACACGGCGGCGGAAGGGGAGAAAAGCAAAACGATGTCTACGAAAATGCAAGTCGGATTTTACGGCCATGTACGCCAGTATCACAACCTGAAAGCGGAGATCGATCAGGCCATTCTCGATGTGCTGGAGAGCGGCGCCTACGTCATGGGGCCGACGCTGTCGCGCTTCGAGAAAGAGCTGGCGTCCTATTTCGGCACCAAAGATGCCATCGGGATCAATTCGGGTACCGACGGCCTGTTTTTGCCGTTGATGGCGTTAGGCGTAGGAAAAGGCGACGAAGTGATCACCACCGTCAATACCTTCTTCGCCACCGCCGAAGCGATCTGGATTGCCGGCGCGAAAGCGGTGTTTGTCGATTCCGAACCGAAGACGAACAACATCGACGTGACGAAGATCGAGGCCGCCATCACCCCGCGTACCAAGGCGATTATTCCCGTGCACCTCTATGGGCAGTGCGCGGATATGAAGGCCATCGCGGCCATCGCGAAGAAGCATAATCTGTATGTGATCGAAGACTGCGCGCAGGCCATCGATGCCGCCGGCGCCGATTTCCGCATCGGCGAGCTTTCCGATGCCGTATCCACCAGTTTCATCATCCAGAAAAACCTGGGCACCTTCGGCGACTCCGGCGCGGTGATGACCAACAACCCGAAGATCACCGCCGAGATTAAACGGCTGCGCAATCACGGCTCGACGAAGCGCTCCTGTCATTCTCCCGGCTTCAACAGCCGCATGGATGACCTGCACGCCGCCATCCTGAGCGTGAAACTCAAGCACATCACCGCGTGGTCGAACCGCCGCCGCGAAATTGCCGCCATGTATACCGCCGCCCTCGCCGGCGTGACCGACACGCTGAAACTGCCCTATGAAATGCCCGGCTATCGCCATGTCTACCACCTTTACGTGGTGGAAACCCTCAAGGGCCGGCGCGACGAAATGCTGAAATTCCTCAACGACGAAGGCGTCGATGCGAAATCGCACTACCCCATCGCCATCCACCAGCAGGAAGGCTTCCCGTGGGGCTTGGAAGCCGAGATCGTCGGCAACGTCGCCAACAGCGAATGGAACGCCGCCAACTGCGTATCGCTGCCGATGTTCCCCGAGATGACGCAGGACGAGATCGACTACTCTATCGACCGCACCCTCGCCTGGTGCAAGAAAAACTAAATTGCCAAGTGCAACTTGCAAAATGCAAATTGTAAATTTGACCCGTGGAAGGCCACCCAACAAATTTACAATTTGCATTTTGCATTTTACAATTGGCATTTCCACTGAAAGGAACTGCTATGAGCAAATCCGTCTATTCCGTGCTGGTGGTCGGCATGGGCAAACGCGGCAAACATCATGCCACCGCATTCAATGCCAATCCGCGCTTTAAAGTCGCCGGCATCTGCGATATCGACACCGCGCGCCTGGAAGCGGCCGCGAAAGACCTGGGCAATCCGCAAATTTCCACCGATGCCGCGGCGTTGGCCAGCGAGATCAAACCCGATATCTTCTGCTTCGCCACGCTGCCGAGTATCCGGCTGCCGATGATCGAGATCGGCGTCAATTGCGGCGCGAAGATGATCGCGTATGAGAAACCGATCGCGCTGAGCACCAAGGAAGCGCTGAAGGTGATGGAACTGACGCGCAAGGCCGGCGTGAAGACAGTGGTCAGCCATCAACACCGCTATGGCGAGCATTACCGGGCGGTCAAAGAGATCATCGCCAGCGGCGGCATCGGGCGCGTGCACACCGTTTACGGGCATGCCAGCGGCTGGATGATGCACATGATGACACACATGATCGATTACGCGCGCTGGTACAACGACAACGTCGACGCCGAGTGGGTGATGGCGCAGGCCAGCGGGCGCGGCAAGTTCAGCGACATCCATGCCTCGCCGGATTACATCGCCGGCTTCATTCAGTTCGCCAATGGCGTGCGCGGCATCATCGAAACCGGCGCCGGCGCCCCCGACGTGCCGGAAGTCGATTACTGGTGGCGCAAGTGCCGCATCGGCGCGCAGGGCACGGAAGGCTTTGCCGAAGTGCTCACCGGCGGCGGCTGGCGCGCGGTCACCAAAGACGGCGTCTTCAGCGGTCCCGGCTGCATGAACTACGATCTCGACATGCCCCCCTACATCGCCGACATGGCCGCCTGGCTGGACGATGACGCGGCGGTGCATCCCTGCAACGGCGAAGAGGCGTGGAAAGGCTACGAGATCATGATGGGCTTCTGTCGCTCCGTCGTCGGTCGCGGTCAGGTCGCCCTCCCGCTCACCGATGGCCGCAACGAGCTCGAAGAACTCGCCGCCGTCCTGCCCTCCACCCCGGTGCTGCTCTCCGCGGAGAGCAATCGGAAGGAATATCCGGCCTAAATGAGCTTGCGCTAACCAGTATGTAGTGAAACACGGAGCGAAGCGGAGGGGTGCAAGGTTGCCTTGCACCTCTCCTCTTTTTGTCTGAACCATGATGGGAAGGATTGAAGGATGTCCATGATTTTTTACTCATGTTAAGGAGCTGGACAAAATATTGATCCGCTCATTGGTTTGTTAAAATGTATCCGTTCCGGCGTCTCTGGCGCGCGAGCGTCCCCGCGAGCACTCCGGTGGTTTCGATACTACCCTTCGTAGTCTATTCAATCAACGGAGTGCTCGCGGGGACGCTCGCGCGCCAGAGACGCCGGAACAATAGCCGGCAGAGGACTGCCGGGCTCCCAGGAGCGCATATTTATCGAACCTATGAGCACATCAGTAAGATTTTACCTGCCCGGAAATGCTACTTTGATGAAGATATCAAAATGAAATGAGAATTTGTGGTATCATTACTGAAGTAACTTATTGATTTTATCGGAGCGCAGTGACTGTATTATGACGGGAAAACGCCTGATAATCCGCAATACCTTCCTCGGCTTTGCGCTGCTGGTTGTCTGCGCCACTATCGGTTTCTTCGTCTGGTTATACCGATCACATCCGGAATACCCGCGCAAACCGGAATACGACTGGTTTAACGAACAGTCGATGACCTCGAACGACATGAAGGTGGCGGTGAAGTTAATTGAGAAACAGAGATCTTCCCAGGGGTCGATCTATCGAACAACCATAACTGACCTGCGTACCGGCGAAATTTTTCAAACAGAACTGTGCGGAATACGCCCGCTATTTCTCTGCGACGACCGCACACATCTGTTTATGGCCAATCATACCCATGGATGTCATCTATCCAGCTGGAATTACCGAAAAGACGATGGGCCGGGTAGGGTAATAATGTGTTGGCCGGACAATTTCCTGACCAATGGTAATATACGAGGAGATGGCCTGATTGCCGATGTTTGCCCAAGCCGTCCGTCAAAGTATGTTCTTTTTTTAATCCAACCAGGAGGGCAATGGAATTGCGGTATCATGAGTTCAGACCGTAATCTTCATACGGAATTCATCGGAGATAAGCTCTACGTCGACGACAATCTCAACTGCTGGCTCTTCGATATTCCTCCGCCATCAACCGAGTATCCTCACTTTATGCCCCGATATCTCGGTCTGAATATGTTCGTCAGACGCCGGTAAGATCGCACTATGGTCATCCTTTAAACCTTTCCATCAAGTTTCAGACAATTAAACGGAGTGGTGGGAGGCTTCCTGGATTTGTCAGGGAGCTTTCCACCACTCCGCTTCGCTGCGTGGTTCACTACGAACGTGTTGGTTCACAATATATGGGCTTTTGCTTGACGATCATAAGGCCTTTCCACCACTCCGCTACGCTGCGTGGTTTACTACCAACGGGTTGGTTCACAATATAGGGGCCTTTACTCCCGCAGCAACCTCGCCACCACTACCTGCGCGCCCGCCAGGGCATAGCCGCCGGCGTCGGGGTCGTGGTCGTCGGCTTTGAGGGGGGCGTCGCGACCGTCTTTTTGCGCGTGGGGATCCCAGACGTAACCGAGCCACTCCCGCAGGCCGCCGCGGCGTTCGACTTCGCGGGTGAAGAACAGCTTTTTCGCCGCCAGCAGCGAGGCGAGTTGACAGATGCGGCGTTGCACCGAGCCGGGGGCGCGGTCGGCCTGGGCTAGCGCGCGCACGTGCGGCAGCAGGCCGGCTTTCCGCGTTTGCATCAATTGCGCGAGGAAGGAGGCGGCGTCCGCCGGCACCAGCACCCGCTCCGGGGTGATCTCACTCGCCGCCAACCAGCTTTCCAACGCGCGCGCCAGCTCCACATCGGTCATCTGCCGCCGTTCCACGCGGGCATCCCAACGCCAGAAATCGCTGAAATACAGCCGATCATCGCTGCCCAGTGTGAGCAGCCAGAAGCAGGTGACCGAGGCGGTGCCGTAATCGACACCCACCCAATGCGTCCGCGCCGCCGGCAGCGTATCGACCACGTGGATCGCCGGGTCGAGCATGTCGTAAATCGCCCCTTCCGCCGCCACCCAGCGACCGAGGATCATCCGCTGATACCAGAGCCCCTTGTAGGCGGCACGCAGGTTGGCTTTGAACGATTCGTCCAGCGCATAGTTATCGTCGAGGGTGAAGTGCCAGTGCCGGTAGCCCTTTTCCGCCGCCGGCGCGATGAAATCGGCATACAGCGGATGATAGGGCGAATCCGGGTTGCACGTCCACACCGCGCGCGCCCCGGGCAGGCTCATCCGGTTGAGCGCCTGGGCGACGAATTCCGCCGGATACAGCGTCACCTCGTCGCCATACCAGCCGCCTACCGTCATTCCGCGCAACCGTCCTTCCGCTTCGGCGTTGTTCGCCCCCAGGCAATAGGCGATCTTCTCCGGTTGCCCGGGAAAGTCCAGCAGCAGTTTGCTGCCCCCGGCCGCGTGGGAGATATAGCGTGCCCGCTCCCCCATTAACCGCAACACGCCAAAGGCGCCGTCGATCACATTCCGATAGAGGCTCCCGCCGTCTTTGCCGGTCAAGAGAAATTCACTATGCGGCGATCGCTCCACTTCATTGAGCCAGGCGATGAGCGACGCCACCGTCTTGCCCGAACGCACCGCGCCTTCGAAGATATTGATAAAGCCATCTGTCTTCGCCATCGCCTCCACGGCGACCGGGCTGAATGCGTCCCAGTTAACTTCCTGCATACGCTACCTCCAACTGATTAATCCTATTGTATGGGAGTATGGGGGTGTGGGAGTATGAGAGTTTCCGGCAGGATGCCTGGACTGTTCCTCCGATACCTTTCCTCTCCTCTACAGATTTGACGACAACAAAAAACAGCGTGCCATCCCTTTGCGAGGTCATGACACGCTGTTGAATACACCGTGGCGCTTATGAAGTTAAATTTTTGAATTACTACCGTGCCCTCTCGCGTCCCGACCCCCGGCATCAATGCCGGGGCTATTGAGATACGCCCCATAAATGGGGCTTGCTAGATTAGGTGAACAAGTTGCCCCGTTGAGAGGATACATCTTAATCGCCTGGCGATTTACCGCCAAGCTACTAAAGCGTCATGCGCGGTAGTAATTTAGCAACTGCCTGAAAAGCCTCGGGGCCGGGATTTTCGCACCCCAACGGTTTCTTTTCCAATGAGAAGTATTATACCCAGCCAAACAGGTGTTTAAACCTGGCGGTGGGTATGGGTTCACTTTCCGGCGGGTGCCGGGGGAGGCGCGGCGGTGGGTTGGGAGATCAGGCGGGTAATTTGACGGGCGGCGACGGCATCTTTGGGGTCTTCCGCCGCGATTTGCCGCCAGAAGGCCAGCGCGTCGGCGGTGCGGTTCAGGTGTTCCAGCGTGTGGCCATACATATGGCGTTTCGGTGATTGCAGGCCGTGGTCGAGAGCCAGCCGGTACCAGCCAAGCGCATCGGCGTATTGCCGGCGAAATTGGTAGTAATAGGTGCCGATGATGAAATAGCCTTCCGGGTTGTTCGGGTCGGCGGCGATCATGCGGTGGTAATAGCGCATTGCCTCATCGTTTCTGCCATTGCTCCATAACAACCAGGCCGCCGAGGAGTAGGGGTCGATATCCGCGGGGGTAATTTCGATCTGGCGGTCGAGCATGGCCACTGCCTGATTCCACTTACCGAGATGAAAGTAATGATCGACCTGGTTGCCGGTGAGATAGGTGAGCCACTCCACCGCATCCTGTTTCGCGGCACGCGCTTCGGCCACCGTGCACACCGCAGCATGCGCCCCTATCGACAGGCAGCAACAGGCGAACAGCAGCGGCGCCAGCAGGCGGCGGGACATACATTACCCCTTTCGCGCGGAGTTTCTCCGTGCAACCACCTCTTTATACCTGTCAACTCTTGCTCAGGTCAAGGGTCTGACCTTTTTCATGTGAAGGATTCTGCTGATGCGTGTCGCGGGAAGTAGTAATGTAGGGAGGGGATAGGGATTAGGGACTGGGGGCTGGGGGTCAGCCAAGTCGGACTAGTAGTCCGTCAATGTGAAACTGCGAACACCATGGTATAAAGAAAGCGTCCCATGCGGTCAAAGCACGCTTCAGCGTGCTTCCCAAGGCAAATTCAAATTGACGAACGAATAAGGCGCGCGGTTATTATCCTGACGAGATCCTGCTCCGGATCAGTCATCAAGTATATCCTTCCATCCTTTCCATCAAGGTTCAGACGAACCGGCGGCCACCACTCCGCTGCGCTGCGTGGTTCACTACAAACGGACTACAAGTCCGACTTGGCTGAAACCTCACCCCCGGAACGTGGTACAATCCAGATGAGAGAGGCGGGAAGATGAAACAGATCGAGTTGCCGATTGAGGGGATGCACTGCGCGAGTTGCGCGGCGACGCTCGAGCGGCGTTTGCAGCGCGAGCCGGGGGTGCGCGACGCCGCGGTGAACTTTGCCACCAGTCGGGCGACCATGGAATATGACGAGACGCAGACGGAGTTGCCGAAGCTACTGGCGGCGGTGGAGGATGCCGGCTATGCGGTGTCGCAACTGACAACCGATTTTCCGGTGGATGGCATTTCCTGCGCCGGTTGCGTGGCGCGCATCGAAACGGCGCTGCGCCGGACGCCGGGCGTGGTGAGCGCGGCGGTGAATTTTGCCTCTCGCACGGCTACCGTCAGCTATCTGCCGGGGGTGACGACACCAGCGGATCTCCACGCAGCGGTGCGTGAGTCCGGCTATGCGGTGCCGGCGGAAGCGGCGTTGCCGGCCACAGCGGGTGAAGCACCCTCCGCGATGGATTATCAGCGCGCGCGCAACGAGCGCGAACTGGCCGCGCTGCGCAAAGACCTGTGGGTCGCGGGGATTCTCGGCGGTATCGTCTTGCTCATCAACGACTTCGCTACCGTGCGGGTCACGCGCATTGAAGATTTACCGGTTTTTTATGCTTTCGGGTTGCTGCTGTTCGTGCTCGCCTCGATCGTGCAGTTCGGACCGGGACGGCGCTTCTATACCGGCGCGTGGGCGGCGCTGAAACATGGCAATTCAGATATGAACACGCTGATTGCCCTCGGCACCACCGCGGCGTGGGCCTATAGCACCGCGGTGTTGCTGGTGCCCGGTTTCGGGCTTGCCGGCGTCCGGCATCTCGCGACGGTCAACCTGATGCATCTCTTCTATTTCGACACCGCGGTCGCCATCATCTTCCTGGTGCTGCTGGGACGCTACTTCGAAGCACGGGCGCGCAGTCGTACTTCCGACGCCATCCATAAGCTAATGGGTTTGCAGCCGAAGACCGCGCGTGTCCTGCGCGACGATCAGCCGGTCGACGTGCCGATCGCCGAGGTGCGGGTGGGCGAGCTGGTGCAGGTGCGGCCAGGTGAGAAGGTGCCGGTAGATGGCGAGGTAGTCGCGGGACATTCCGCCGTCGATGAGGCGATGCTGACCGGCGAGTCGCTGCCGGTGGAAAAGAATCTGGGCGACACGGTTATCGGCGCGACGCTCAATAAGGTGGGCGCCTTCACTTTCCGCGCGACGCGGGTGGGCAAAGATACCGTGCTGGCCCAGATTGTCCGGTTAGTCGAGCAGGCACAGGGGGGCAAAGCGCCGATCCAACGGCTGGCCGACCGTGTAGCCGGCATCTTCGTGCCGGTGGTGCTGTGCATCGCACTGGTCACGCTGATAATCTGGTTGCTGCTGAATCCTTCCGTCGCGCTGACGCACTTCGTGGCGGTGTTGATCATCGCCTGTCCGTGCGCGCTGGGATTGGCCACCCCCACGGCCATCATGGTTGGTACCGGGCGGGCCGCGGAGATGGGCATTCTGATCAAAGGCGGTGAAGTACTGGAACGCGCGCAGGCGCTGACCACGGTAGTCTTCGATAAAACAGGCACCATCACGCAAGGCACGCCGTCCGTCACCGACGTGATGCCGCTGACCGGGGATGCCGAGACGCTGCTGCGGTTCGCCGCCGCCGTCGAAACCGGCTCGGAGCATCCGCTGGCGGCGGCGGTATTGCGCGCGGCGCGCGACCGTGGATTGACACCGCCGTCGGTCACCGACTTCACCGCCATCCCCGGCCAGGGTGTGGAAGCCGTGGTAGAAGGACGACGGGTGCTGCTGGGTAATCGCAGCTACCTGCACGCGCTGGGCATCGACACGACGCCTTTCGCCGAACGTGGGGATACCCTGGCGCGGGCGGGAAAGACGCCCTTGTATCTGGCGGTCGATGGTGTGCCCGTCGGGATTATCGCGGTGGCCGACACCCTGCGCGCGAACGCGATCGAGGCGATACACCGGCTGAAGCTGCTCGGGCTGTCCACGGTGATGCTGACCGGCGATCATCGCCAGGTGGCGGAAGCCATCGCGGCGCAAGCGGGCATCGATCGCGTGGTGGCCGAGGTGCTGCCCACAGCGAAGGCGGAAGAGATTCAGCGGCTGCAACGGGAAGGCGCGGTGGTCGCGATGGTGGGGGACGGCATCAACGACGCGCCGGCGTTGGCGCAGGCGGATATCGGCATCGCCGTGGGCAGCGGCTCCGACGTGGCGCTGGAAGCGTCCGATATCACGCTGATCGGCGACGATCTCACCGGCGTGGTGGTCGGCATCGATCTCAGCCGGCGCACGCTGGGCACCATCCGGCAGAACCTGTTCTGGGCTTTTTTCTACAACCTGCTCGGGATTCCCATCGCCGCCGGGGCGCTCGCGCCGCTGGCCATGGTCTATCCGCAGTTATTTTTCCTCGGCGCCTTGTCCCCGATGCTCGCAGCCTTCGCGATGGCCTTCAGCTCCGTCTTCGTCGTTGGCAACTCGCTGCGGTTGCGGGGGTATCGGCCACCGACCTCACCGACTGATTAACATGCCATCGACGAGAGGGCGACAGCCTTGCCGGTGGCCACGCCCTGAAGGACGTGGCAAACTGGGACAAGCACGCTGAAGCGCGCTTTGACAGCATGCGACGCTTTCTTTATACCATGGTGAGCGCAGTTTCAAATTGACGGACTCGATCACGCTGGCGCTACTGGGTTTGCGCATGGGAAATGTTACCGTCGGTATTGCGTGGTTTTTTCTCATCCACCCGTAGTGGCTATATACAACCACGCGCCACGGCGGACGCGGACTACGGAGGTTTCGATCACCTTGCGCAAACAAGTTTCAGGCTTTGTGATCGGGCAGCTTGGGAGCGGGTTATGAGGGCGTTTATCAGGCCTTACACCGGCGCAGATGACGATTATCCTCCCGGAGAGAGCCCGCCACGTCTCTTGTCTCCTGCATCCTGCATCCTGTATCTTACATCCGTAAGGAGTTCTCACTGATGCAAACGACGATTAATCCGCTCTACTGGGATGACGGTCAGGTCATGATGCTCGATCAGCGACGGTTGCCGGCGGATGAGGTTTATCTGCGGTGCGTCGTGGTTGATGAGGTGGCGGAGGGTATTCGCACGCTGGCGGTGCGCGGCGCGCCGTTGATCGGCATTGCGGCGGCGTATGGGCTGGCACTGGCGGCGGGAGCGGTGGCCGACCGCGTGGCATTGGCGCAAGCGCGCGAGCTGCTGGCCGGCACACGCCCCACCGCGGTGAACCTGTTCTGGGCGCTGGCACGGTGCTGGCGCGTGGTGGAGGCTGCCCCCAACACGTGTTCGATGCAACAACTTGCCATCGCGTTGCTGGCGGAAGCGCAGGCGATTCATGCCGAAGACGCGGAAGCGTGCGCGACGATGGCGCGGTACGGCGTGGAGGTTTTTCCCGTGGGGGCGCGGGTGCTCACCCATTGCAATGCCGGCGCGCTGGCGACCGGCGGCATCGGCACGGCGCTCGGGGTCATTCGCGCGGCGCACGCGGCCGGACGGGTGGCAAAGGTGTGGGTAGACGAAACGCGCCCACTGTTGCAAGGCGCCCGCTTAACCGCATGGGAATTACAGCGCGACGGCATTCCCTATCAGGTACAGTGCGACAACATGGCGGCATCGTTGATGGCGGCTGGACATGTCGATCTTATCATCGTCGGCGCCGACCGCATCACGCGCGCCGGTGATTTTGCCAATAAAATCGGCACCTATAGCCTGGCGGTGCTCGCGCACGCACATGGGGTGCCGTTCTATGTCGCCGCGCCGTGGTCGACCATCGACACCGCGCTGGCGGACGGCACGCAAATCCCGGTGGAATTCCGCGCGGCGGACGAAGTGTGCGCTTTCGGCGGACGGCGCACCACGCCACGTGGCGCGACCGCGTGGAACCCGTCGTTCGACGTCACACCCGGCGCACTGGTACGGGCGTTTATTACCGAGCGGGGATTACAAATGCCGCCCTTTGCGTAAAGTATGTCGCGAATAGTCGGTTTTGGCGTCTCGGCTGCATTGACGGGCTAATCGTGGGCATGCTAAAGTCTCCTGTAAATGCTGTTGTAGCGCAGAAACAATGAAATGCGAATTATCGGCGAATAAAGCAGCTTGTTGCCGAAGGTTGGGAACGCTTTCCGCGCGATACGAAACGAGTTTGCGAAGAGGAGGTTCAAAGACGATGCGAGGTAAAGATTTTCTGGGCGGGATTTTGCTGGGGGCGATTATCGGCGCCGCCATCGGGCTGTTGCTGGCGCCGCAAGCGGGCGAAGAGACGCGCGAGACGATCAGCGACCAGGCGCGCGAGATCAGCGATAAAATGAAGGAAGGCAGCCGCCAGTTCCTCGAGAGCAGTCGCGATCTGCTGGAGCAGAGCAAAGGTCAGGTCGTCAGCGCGGTGAAGCAAGGGCGTGAGCAGGTGGAATCCGCCGCCAGCGCGGTCGCCGGCGCCGTCAAAGACAAACTGAAGGAAGTGTGAGCAACCTGGCGTTTCGCACATATTCCGGGATGGCATCACGCGTGATGCCATCCCCTTTTTGTGTGTCTGTCCTCACAAGCCGTGTTATTATTTCGTGGAATAAGATGTTACTGAAGTTGGCTCACAAGTCTATTTCGACCGGCGAAGATTCGACCCGGTTATCCAAGACCTTTGCGGCCATCCGCTAAGCGATCACTGAAGCAACCGGCAGCGCACAATCACGATTGCGCGCGACAGCGAACAGCATTTACCGACGTAATTAATGGGTATATTCTCTGAAGTGACTACCAGCAATGAGCACGAGCACGAGTTATCGTTTCCCGAGCGCATCAGCCAACTGATCGGTTTCTTCTGGCAGATCATCGAATCGCGTGATCAGGAGACGATACAAACGCTGACGCTGCGCGAAGCGCCCCGATTAGTCGAGGCGGAGTCCGGCCTTATCTGGCTCTGGGACGCGGATCAGAAGAAGCCGGTATTGCTGGTGTCGCTGGAAGGGCATTCGACCACCTTCTCGCTGCCGAACGCGTTGCTCCAACTGTTTCAAGAGGCGTGCGCCGGCAGCAGGGTGGTGCACGTGGGGGAAGAACGCAGCGGCACGGATTGGCCGGCGGCGATGGCACAACGCTCCATCGCCCTGGTGCCGTTGGCGACGCCGAATGGCTGCCTGGGCGTCTTCACCGTACAGAAAAGACCGGGCGCGGTTTTCACGGAAGACGACCTGCTCTTGCTCGCATTGCTGGGCAATAAAGTCGCCATTGCGATTCAAAACAACAAGCTGCATCATAATGAGCGACGATTGACCGATCTGCTGCAAACCTTAATTCGCCTGCTGGTGCAGGCCTCTTCCGATCAGACGCGTCCGCCCGAGGAATTTCTCCAATCGATGGCTCACGTCGCGGAAGGATTGACCCGCGCGGATGCAGTGTGTATCCAGTTGGCGCTGGCACCACGCTCCGAGCCGATGCTGGTGTGCTCCGGGGCGTTGGCCGCCTCCTCGCGCGAACTCTTAGCCGCGACCGGCCATCAACTGTGCGCCGCGACTGCCGGGTTACCGTCAATCGGGCGACTTGCCGATCTTCTCACGTCATGGGAAGACCAGGCCTGTCCACCGCTATATTACGTTTCCGTCCGCATTCACCTGGACGGGGAAGCCGCCGGCTGTCTGTTCGCCTTGCATACCGCGCCGCTCACGGACGACCAGGTGAATTTTTTATACACCGTGGCCGAGCAAACCGGCGAAGGCATTCGCCATAAGCAGCAGGCGGAACGTAATCAACGCCTGCTATTCGAGCTCTCCAACGTCAATTTCGTCGCTGAAGAGATCACCCGCACCTTCGATCCGTTGAAGATTTCGACGATCATCAGCGAAGCCGCCGCTAAAGCACTCAATACGCCGGTGGCCTTCTGCGGCTATCGCCAGCAAGACGGCGCCATTTTGATTCATCCCTCTACCGCGGTCGGTTTGACGCCGGAGATCTGGACAAAATTCCGCTTGAGTGAGAATAACGCCGCTATTAAAGAAGTGTTGCGCCTGCGCCGTCCGACCGATAGTCACTCAAAAAAACGCCGCGAACGCATGGCGTTTCCCTTTCTCACCGCGCAGAAGGTCGTTGATTGGCTGTGTGTCCCGATGGTCGCGCAACCGCGCACGCCGGACGAGTCACCCAGCGCGCGCGGGGTGTTGATGATCGCCGATGTGCGCTCCCGTACCTTCACCGAGCATGAAATCGCGCTACTCTCGACGTATGCCAACCAGGCGGCGCTGGCGATGGAAAACTCGCAGTTGTTTGATGAATGGCAGCGCCAACTGCAACAACTGAACATGCTCTACCAGATGCGGCGCGATGCGGGCGGCACCCACGATATCGGCACGATCCTCGATCGGTTATTGCAAGCGGCCGGCGAAATGCTGCATGTCCCGGCGGCATTGGTCACGCTGACCGGCGAGGTGAGCGGCGATCAACAGGCCGAACATGTCTGGGGGATGCACGATGTCCCGCTTCGAGAGTTGCGCTGGTCGTCCGGCAAGGGGATTGTCGGCACGGTGGCGCAGCACCGCATCCCGATCACCAGCATCGATTTGCGCAGTGATGGCCGCGATCCGCTGTTGCGCGATTTGGCGACCGCGCACCAACTGGCTTCCAGCGGCACGGTGCCGTTGCGCGCGCAACAATCATTGCTGGGCACACTGACCATCTTTTTCCCGGTGACGCGCAACTTTTCCGACGCGGAGATGCAACTGCTGCAGACGATGACCACCGAGACGGCGGTCGGCATCCAGAACGCGCGCGTATCGCAGCGGGAGCGGCAACGCACCCATGAACTGGATTCGCTGGTGGATAATCTGCGGCAACAGACGCCGACAACCCTGCAGCTCGTGCAGGAATTACTCGACTTGATCCCACCGGAGGAAACGCCGTCCCATTGCTGCCACTGCATGCGCTCCCGGATGGAAACCCTGCAGGTGGTGCAGCGCGAGGTGACGGAGGATGCCCCCACGGTGGTGAACGTTAAAAATGCCATTACCCACCTGGCGGCACAGCGCCGGCAACGCGGACAGCACTGCGCGGCGTGGCCGTCCATCCACGTCAGCGGCGTCGGCGTGACTTTGCCGCTGCTCCAAGGCCAGGTGTTGGCGATCTTCATCCAGGAATACCTGCAGGCGATCACCACGCAGGAACCCGTCCCCGCGGTCTGGGACATCCACATCGCCTTCCAGCAGTTCGGCCAGGAAGCTTTGGTGCATATCGAGGACAACGCGCCACACCAGGCGACGATTCCCGCCCCCCTCCTCGCGTGGCTTCAACGCCGCCTCCCCGGCGACTTGACCGAATCAGCGGAAGATGGGCACCAGGTTCGGTATCGGTTCCTGGCGCCGTGAGGCAAGAATACCCGGCTATGCATGGCCGGGCTACCCAGCAGCGCCCCATACATGGGGCTGGTGGCTCGCGAGAGACAGAGCGGTATTTCGATGTTCGTGCCGGCTGCGTCGGCATGCCGGAGGTATCCGGCTTGCTGACAGCCCATCCTGCGCAGATATGGTGATCAGGCAAAAACTCCCACACTCCCACACTCACCTACTCCCATCTCCCCGTTCTGGACTCTCCTCCCTCCCATTCGCTATACTGTGATGGTGCCCATGTTACATTTTAACACGGCGGTATTTTCTCGCCGCGCGATATCTTTTATTGGGAGACATAGCCTGTTTCTCGCGGCGCGGGTGATGCATCGACTCCCGCTGGGCGCCGCGTTGGCGTTCGGGCGCGTGCTGGGACGGCTGACCCCCTACATTTCGTCTAAACATTATCGGCGCGTGCTGGCCGACATCTCCGGCGCATTCGGTGACCGCTACTCGCCGGACGAGTTGACCGGCATTGCGCGCCGCTTTTATCAGCGCCTTGGAGAAAGCCTGGTGGAATTTCTCCGCCTGCCGTCGCTCTCCGCCGACGAGATTCGTCGCTGGACGCGGCTGGAAGGCACCGAGCACCTGGAGGCCGCGTTGGCGCAGGGAAATGGGGCGATCCTGTTGAGCGGGCATGTCGGCAACTGGGAATTGTGCGGCACGCTGATGGGCTTGAGCGCCTACCCAACCACCGCCATCGCCCGCCCGCAGATGGATACCGCGCTGACGGAGTTTTTCAACCGCACGCGCGAAGCGCATGGCCTGAAAGTGGTCTCGATGACCGACGTGCGCAATTGCCTGCGCGTGCTGAAGCGCAATGAATGCCTGGGCGTCATCGGTGATGTCAACGCCAACACCCCCGGCGCGTTCGTGCAATTTCTCGGTCGTCCCGCCGCCACCTATACCGGCGTGGCCTACATGGCCCTCACGCTGGGGTCACCGATCCTGCCGCTGTTCGATACCCGCCTGCCCGATCATTCGCACTGCATCCGTATCGGCCCGCCCATCCCGCCGGTTAACACCGGCGACCGTCCGCGCGACCTGCTGCTCACCACCATGCGCGCGCAATACGTCATCCAGCAGGAAATTCGCCGCCGTCCGGAAGACTGGTTCTGGCTGCTGGGCCGCTGGCGCACTCGCCCCGACGATTTGCCCAACCCGGAGCGCATTCCGATGGAAAGTCGGGATTTGACGGCGGAGGAGGCGGCGGAGGTGCTGCGGTTTTGAAGAATATGGGAGTGTGGGTGTATGGGAGTGTGGGAGTTGGTGTTGAGATTTGCGATATGCCTTCCACGGATTGATCCCAGGGCAACTCATGGCGTATAGCCCAACACCTGAAACCCGACACCAACTCCCACACTCCCACACTCCCATACGCCCATACTACCACACGCTCCCCGTATGCTATAATATCCTTGTCATGAAAATCCGGCGTCTGCTCATCGGGGTGTTGTTGCTGATCAGCCTGCAGGCGTGGGCCGGCGAGGCGCCGGATTTGACCGCTGGGATTATCCTGATCGGGCAGGCGGATTATGCCGCGGCGCTGACGACGCTGTTGCCGCTGGCGGTCAATAATCCCGACGATGCGGAACTCCACTACTGGCTGGGGCGCGCCTATTACGGGCAGCGTGTCTATCACCTCGCCGCACAGCATCTCGCCATTGCCGCTGACCGCGATGCACGCAACCTGGACTATTGCCGCTGGCACGCGCGCGCGCTGCGAAAGGCGAACGCGCTAACGGATGCGCTGGCGGCGTATGCCGTCTATCTGCAACGCTTCCCGGAGAGCAATTCGCTGCTCTCCGAATATGCCGCCACCCGCGCCGCGGTGGGCGATTTCCCCGGCGCGCGGGAGAGCTTCGCGCAATTGCTCGCGCGTGATCCCTCACCTGCCACCCGCGCCACCGTGGACGCCTGGAACGCCCTGCTCGACGGGCTGGCGAAGCAGGCCACGCTGGAACCGCCCTATCCGCACGAAACCAAATACTTCACCCTGCGCTACGCCCCCCACGATCGCGGCGTCAACCTGGCCATTGCGGAAGTGGAGGCGGCGCGGCAGCAAATCAGCGGGGCATTCGGCCTCGAAGTGAGCGGGTTCCGCGTACTGCTCTTCCCCACCTGGAGCAGCTACGCGCGCTATGCGCACGTGCTGCTGCCCGATTACACCGCGCTACACGCGGCGGCCATCAGTCTGCCGGGTTTGCTGGTGCTGTGGTCGCCGGGTGATTGGACAACGGCCCAACCGGTGGAGGACGAGTTCCGCGGCATTGTCCGCCACGAGATGGCGCACCTGGCCATCGCCCAGCGCACTCACGGTGAGGGTATTCCCACCTGGTTGAACGAAGGATTGGCCTGCTATTACGGCGGCTGGGGCGGCACCGCCAGCGGCCAGCCTCCCACCCCGCCGTTCACCCTGCGCGCGCTGGAGCGCGCCTTCACCCTCGGCACCCCCGACGAAACCGCGCAAGCCTACGCCCAGGCCTTCGCCATGGCCACCGTACTGGTCAAACAACGCGGCATCACCTCTCTCCTCCGCCTCCTCGACATGCTCGCCGCCGGCGCCCCACTGCCGGACGCCTATCAACAAGTCTGCGGCGAACCGCTGGACACCTTCCTCGCCGAGTGGCCGAAAAGATATCGGGAGGGCAATCGCCCTTGATTGCGTGGGGTTTGGTCTACCGCAGAGGCGCGGAGAACGCGGAGAGTTCGCAGAGAAGATGATTGTTCCTGGGAGCGCGAGCGTCTCGCTCGCCCCTGCAGTGAACGTTTTCCGGCTCTGGACCGCCGGCATCCTTGCCGGCGGCACCGAGAAACTGTACAAAAAGTGCTCGTTGTCTTCTCGTACAGTTTCTGAGAGGATTGCTCGCTACGGGGGGCGCCGGCAAGGATGCCGGCGGTCCAGAGCGTTCGTTTTGTCGCCTCCCGAAGCAAGTTGCGTCAGATCACAAAATCTGTGTTACGCAGCCTACCCATCCTTAAAACCACCCTAAAAATCCGGTGAATCCATCACCCTAAAACTACAGCCCCTGCTTTATCGGATACCCCCCATATTCCAATCCTGCCTCGATATACACCTCGCAATTTTTGATCACCGGGGGCATGAATTCGTCGAGGTCGTCGTCGTCGGTGCCGGCGCCGCTGAGGGCGAGGGTGAAGCCGCCGCCGGGGGCGGCGGCGGCGATGGCGGCTTTGACTTCCGCGCGCACTTCATCGGCGGTCATGCGGTAAAACATCTCCGAGCAGACGTTGCCGGAGAGCAGCATTCGGCCGCCCACCCGGCGTTTGGCATCCGCCAGATCGGTGTTGCCGGCGGGGGTGTGTTCGAGCGGCTCGGTGGCGTCGATGCCCATCTCGACGAAACGTTCGAGGAAGTCGCCGCAACGGCCATGGCAATGCGCGCGGATGCGCCCGCCATGGCGATGGATGACGGCGTTGACCGCCTGATCGTAAGGGAAGACGAACTCGTCGAAGAGCGCGGCGCCGAACCAGGGCGGAATGAGCATTTCGTGCGCGTAGGTGAGGAAGACGCCGCCCACGCCTGCCGCCAGCAGGCTTCCGATGCCGTCCGCCACCCAGCCGTTCATGTTGGCCAGGAAGCGGTGCACCGTCTCACGCTCGTCGTAGAACCAGGTATACATCTCTTCCATCGCGGACTGGCGCACCAGCACGCCCAGCGGATGGAACAACAGCGACGCCGGTATGCCCGACTCGCCGACGGCGGCAACACCCTCGCGCCACACCGCGACATCCCATTGCAGCGGTGGGCGTTTCGCTTCCGCCAGCCGGCGCAGATCGTCGATGGTGGCGATATAGCGTTTCTCCCAGTGATAATCGCGCGAATCCGCCGGGTGCAGGGTAATGGCGGTGAAGTCGCCGATGGGCGTGCGCTGGGTGTGCCGCAGGCGGCGAAATTCCCCCGGTCGCTCCTCGATGACCTCTTCGAAGTATTCGGCGGGAAAACCGAAAAAGCCGTAAACCGGCCCATTCACCCAGTGGAAATTATCGACATATTCATCCACCAACTGCACCAATCGCCCGGCCAGCGGATGCGCCCGATAGCGGGCCGACAATCCCAATTCGATCGGCACCCGATCCGCTTCGCGATACGACCATGCCGTTTCCAATCGCTCTTTGTGTGTCATAAGTTCCTCCGGGTTGAGATTAGACGCTGGAGATTTTTTAACCGCAGATTACGCAGATTTCGCAGATTCAGAAATGATAAAAGATAGTGGATACAGGATACATATGCGTCAGCGCTGTCGGTAGCTGAAGCTTCATGTATCCTGCATCATATATCTTGCATCGTAATCGTTCAGGCTATGCTGGCGCGCGAGTGTCCTCGCGAGCACTCCGGTGGTTTCGATACGACCATCCATAGTCTACTCAACCACCGGAGTGCTCGCGAGGACACTCGCGCGCCAGCATAGCCTGAACGGTTAACCTGCATCTAAATCCTCTCTGCGTATTCTGCGATTAAGAAACGTCGAATCATGATACTTCCACCAGTGCTTGCGCGGCTAATGGATCAACGATCAATTGCCAGTCGTACCCCGGCCAGTGCCAGGTGAGGCGCCAGGTGCGCTCTTCCAGCGAGCGCGGGACGTCCAGGTATTGCAGATAGGGGGTAATACTGGGGGGTTCGGTGATGTCGCCATCCAGGTTGATCGCCCACAGGGTTACCATGGCGCGGCGCGCGGTCAATTCCTCGGCGGTGTGCGCCACTTCCCAATCGAGCAGGCCGTTGTCGCGGTGTAATAACGACGGAGTCGCCGCGCTGGTGAGCGGCAGGCAATGTATGCTGACCTGGCGCTCCGGATAGGTCAGCCGCACGCGCGACCAGGCGGCGACGGCATCATGCGCCAGGTTGGCGCGCCCGGCGGTGATGGTCTCCAGTCGCGCCAACGGCTCCGAGGCGGGCAGCACATCCACCTCAGCGTGGCTGTTGACCAGGCGGAAGCGATCGGCCAGGTATTCCCAACTGGTGGGGATGGCCGGCATGATGCGCAGGGCGATCAGTTGGCCGCCATGCTGGATGCACCAGCTTCGTCCGACCACCGGCGGCAGCACCCGCTGGGTGAGCGATTGGCCGATGTAGCTGCGTACCAGCTCTTCCGGGTGTGAATGGCCGTGTCCGTCTTCCCGCGTCGCCCATTGCATAAATCCCCAATCGCCGGCGGGCCGCCAGAGGACGGGGGAAAAGCACATCCACGACATGCCCCACAGCAGATGCTCGCCCGAGGGCATCAACGGCACGCGGGACGCGCTGCCCAGCCGGATATCGTCTTCAATGCGGGCAATCGCGGTGGAACCGTTGAAACACGGTACTTGCACGTCGGACTGCGGCGGCGGCGACGCGGGCGCCCACTCGCACCAGCCGGCGCGGTACAGCGTCGGCCCGACGGGAATCGCATCGACCAGTTCGTCGATGGCGCTGCCCTCGTGCGGATGGATGCGTTCGCGATATTGCAGGCGGGTGGGACTTTCGGTGAAGGCATACGAGCGGAAGGTGGGCACGCGCGGCCCGGCGGCGAAGGCATCGTCAATCGCCAGCAATTCGGTAAACAGCGCGGTATATTGCGCGCGCAGCTCGTCCGGCAGGCGGGTGCTCAGCAGCAGCAACACCGAGAGTTGGTCCAGGCACACCTGGGCGTAGATATCACTGAGATGCTCGCCCCATCCCCATTCCTGCTCCTGCCAATAAGTCGCCGCTTCCCGCATGAGCTGCTGCAATTCGTGGGAATCGTCCGCGGACACCGGCCCGAGAATTTCCTCCAGCAACCAGGCGCATACCAGATCCCCGAGGGTTTTATTCGGGTAATAATAGGCGCGCTCGCACATGCTGCGGGTGAACCAGTAGCGCAATTCGGTAAAATAGGCGCGCAGCGTCGCGCGATCAGCCGGCGCCAGTCGCTCGCGATAGCCCAGCCACAACACCAGCAGATTGAGCCCGATGAAGAAGGCGGCGTTGGAATCGTAGAGGATGTCCTCTTCCCAGAACCACCGGCTCACCCCGCGAAACGGTCCTTCAGTGCCTTGCAGCCCGCGCAGCGTCGCCAGCACGCGCGACACGTCGACGGCATCCAGCAGATCCGCCTGTGCCGTCAGCAACAACCGCGCTGCCGCTTTCGGCGCCGAATGCACGCGCGCCAGCGCATTTACCGGCGGCGTATGCCCCGGCCCCTCGCACCACCACAACCCCGCCTCTTCGTCCCACTCCGCCTGCCAGCGGGGGGGCACAAGACAGTCTGCTTCAGAAGCCATGCGGTTTCATCTCCCGGATCAAGGATGCGTTCTGTAGACTGATTTTCCAGCCTTGGTGAGCGTTCTCCTTCCGAGACTCCTTCTGTTGACAATTCACGCTCCTTGCCTTACTCTTAGCAGGTAAGTCCGGCGTGGAGGGGTGGCCGAGCGGTTGAAGGCGGCGGTCTTGAAAACCGTTGATGGGTCAAACCATTCGGGGGTTCGAATCCCTCCCCCTCCGCCATGGGATTCCTTCATAAGCAGGCCGCTGAGAAATATTTTTTGAAAAAAGAAGGAATCTTGCTAAAAAAAGCGACTTGCCCCCCCCAAGCCCCTTGACGCTCACTCGCTCTTGTTCCTATAATGCCAATGTGATTCATGAAGAGGCATCATCTGCCGTAACATCCCCTTGTGCGACGGTGATTCATCCGTCCCCCAGCGTCGGCGTGATCATCGCCCTGGCCGCTCGGGGCCATCACGGACCGAATGAAGCGACTCGCGGGTAGAATGGAGGACGAGTTATGCACCTGACGGTTCACGATCACTTTGTCAACTTCCATGGAATGGGAGATGAAGAGGTCGTTTTTTATGCAAAAGAAGGCTCTCAACAGGCGACCGAACACCTCCTGTGTAAATATCGCAGCATCGTCGAGGGGAAAGCGCGATCCTATTTCCTGGTGGGCGCCGATCACGAAGATATCGTGCAGGAAGGGATGATCGGCTTATTCAAAGCGATTCGCGATTTTCGCAACGATCGGATGCTCCCGTTCCGCGCCTTTGCCGAACTCTGTATCAGCCGGCAGATCTTTACCGCGATCAAAGCCGCCACCCGGCAAAAACATATCCCGCTGAACTCCTACGTCAGCCTGCATACCAACCTATTCGACGCCGATAGCGACCGCACCCTGCTCGATACGCTGGCGGAAACCGCCACCAGCGACCCGGAAGAAGTGGTCATCACCCAGCAGTTCTCTGATGATCTGCGCCGTCGCATCAAACGCGACCTCTCCAGCCTGGAAAGCGCCGTGTTGCGCAGCCACCTGGAAGGGAAATCGTATCAGGAGATCGCCGTCGAGCTCAGTCGCCGCGTCAAATCCATCGACAATGCGCTCCAGCGCGCCAAACGTAAAATCGGCAAATCCTTGAAGTGCATGATGGTCACCACGTAAGGGATTTTGGATTTTAGATTTTAGATTTTAGATTTTAGATTTTGGGTTTTGGGTTTTGGGTTTTGGGTTTTTTTGCATTACACACGAACGCCGCTCTTTATCGAGCGGCGTTCGTGTTTGTATTTCCCTTCTGGCGACGAATATTATGGCGTCATGATTGGTCTTCGCACGGCACGGACGATGGCCAGGAGTATGACCGCGCCGACCACCGCCGACAGCAGACTCCACAGCATTCCACCGTGCGCGATCCCCAGCAGGCTAAAGAGCAATCCGCCCAGTACCGCGCCGACGATCCCGATAAACACATTCCCCCAGAAGCCTTCAGAAACTCCCATGATTGAGCTGGCAATCCATCCGGCGATCGCGCCGAAGAGGATCCACAACACAACCGCGAGTAGCAATCCTGTTCCTACCAGCGACATCAGCATCCTCCTTTGCTACAATTGCTGTCTACAGCATATCCCGTGCTCAAACATCTATGCGACATGCATGATCGTGAATTATTACATCAAGCTCTCGCGCAGGGCGCAACCAACAATCGCTGACCGTTTTGCCTTCCGCCTTCGCTGAAGTTATGGCGGGCGGGTTTTCGCTTGTCCGTGCTCCGCGTTGAGCATTCGGCAAAGCTGACTTCATCTGCGTCGGACGCTTGCTTTGGTGACGGGCAAGCACCCGGCGTCAAAATCGGTTAGCTTTTGTTGGCTGAGTCCTACCACAAGTGACGGCTACGGTTTGATCAGGTGACGGGGTTTTGTGCTCGTTTGCGGGGCCTTCCCGCCCCATCGCCTTCCCAAATTTTAGCCGATTTGATGGCGACGGGGCCGCAGAAGCCTCGCTACAGGGTCGTCCGGCAGAAGTTGACCTTGGGGGCGGTCCCCCTGGTATACTGTCCGCATGTACAAGTGGCTGCTGTTTGCGGTGGTATTGCTGGGAGGTGCGGTGATGGCGGAGCACGCGTGGTACGTGTCGCCGGACGGCAATGACGCTTGGTCGGGTCAGGTGCCGGCGCCGAATGTCGCACGCACCGATGGCCCCTTCCGCACCCTGGGCAAGGCCTGTGCAATGGTGCAGCCGGGCGATACCTGCTACCTGCGCGGGGGCACGTATCGCGAGACATTGAAGCCTGCACGGAGCGGCGCAGCGGGACAGCCCATTGTCTTCCGCAACTACGGCACTGAAGTGGCAGTGCTCAGCGGCGCGGACGTGCTCACCGGATGGACCGCGGAGCAAGGCGCCATCCGGCAAGCCCCCATGGCGTGGGACCTGGCGGATCAGAACCAGCTCTTTGTTGACGGCGCCATGCTCCCCGAAACGCGGTGGCCGCATAACGCAGGCACGCTGCTGCAACCCACCCGCGCGCATGCAACGGCCGGCACCGTGGCTACGTTGACCGACCCCACGCTGCCAGACACCGACTTCACCGGCGCACTCCTCTGGTGCGCCGGCGGCTACCAGTGGATTTGTTGGGCAGAGTCGGTGACGGGATACGACGCTACCACCCACACCCTGACCTTCCGCATGAAGAACGCCGAACAGTGGTATACCGTGCAGCCGCGAAATCCCTATGTGTTGATCGGCGCGCGCGCCACGTTAGAAGCGCCGGGGGAGTGGTGGTTCGATCGCGCAGCGCACCGCATGCTGTTCATCCCACCGCAAGGCATGCGGGCGGATGCAACCATCGAAGCCAAGCGACGGCAATTTTGCATCGATCTATCCGGGTTGCAGCATGTGCAGGTGGTCGGTCTGCAATTCCATGCCGGCGGGGTGGCGATGAGCCAGGGTACTTCTCACTGTTTGCTCTCTCGCTGCACCGGCACCTACGTGGCGCATTCGTATGCGCAGGACGTGGCCTATACCGCCGGGGTGCTCATCAACGGGCACGATAATGAAGTCAGCGACTGCGAACTGGCTTACAGCTCCTCCAGCATCCTGCGCGTGTCCGGGCAACGGCATCGCATCGTCAACAACTACATCCATCACGGCAACTACACCGGCCTATGGAACGGCGCGGTCTCGCTGGCGGGGCGGAAGATCCTCTTCAGCCACAACACCGTGCGGCACAGCGGGCGCGACCTGGTGTCGATCCACGAGCTGATGGAGAGCCTGATCCAGTATAACGATCTTTCCGATGCCGGCTGGATCACCTGCGACCTGGGCATGACTTACGGGCATAACACCGATTTCATGAACACCGTCATCCGCTACAATGTGGTGCACGAGAACCACGCGGCAGGGTGTGCCATGGGCATCTACTTCGACCACTGCAGCCACAACGTGATCGTCCACCACAACGTGGTCTACAACGTGGCGGACGATCCCATCCGCATCAATAATCCCAGTTACGGCAACCTGGTGTTCAACAATAGCTGTTACGCCGCCGGCGAAACGGTCACCTTCGACCACACCCATCGGGACGATCTGTATGGCATGCGGTTGACGCGCAATCTGCTGAACAAGCCGATCCGCCTGCCGGCTGATGTGGTGCAGCAGGGGAACGTGGTGGCGGTCGATCCCGGCTATACCGACCCGGTGGCGCGGGATTTCACATTGAAGGTGCCGGGCGACGCGGGCGCCTTCCCTAAAGGCCAAGCACCGTGGAAAGCCGGCCACGACTTCGCGCACCCACCCACCGTGGCCTGGGAGGCAGCGGAGGTGGACTGGATGAACACCCTATACAACGCCTGCTTTGAGCTGGGCACGCTGGAGGGGTGGACGGCGATCGGTGCCGCGGGTATAGCCCACGGCAACGGCTGGGGCAACACGGTTTCTGGGAGCAAAACTAATGAGGCAACCGGCACGTCGAAGCACGAACTGCGCCTGGGCCCGGGGCGTGCCGGCGTCCAGCAGCGAGTGATCGGCCTGCACCCCGGCACCCCACATACCCTCGCCGGCTGGTTGCGGGTCTCAGCGCCCACCGAATCCGTCCGCCTGGGCGTTCTCCTACCCGATGGTACGGCGCATTGGTCCCCTGCCGTCACCACGACCGCGTGGACGCGGGTCACCGTACCCTTCACCACAGCCGCGCAGGGGTCGGTGACGGTGATCATCGAGAAAGCCGATGGTCCGGGCATGGCCTGGGGCGACAACCTGGGGCTGCCGCGGGCGGTGCCCTGAAAAATGGGGGTGGCTGCGCGTGCAGCCACCCCTGTCCACTCCCACCTCGTCCTGCTCCTCCGCCCGGTGGTGGCGGACGCGCAAGGGGGCCCCAGGTAGTCGGCGACGGCGGTGCTGCGGACCCGCAGTGGCGCGCGCTTGCCTTCAGCCGGCCGGCGTGCCACCTGCGTGCCGTTGTGGGCACACCCGCGCCCGCCCTACCGACCGCCACATCCGCCACGTGCCTCTGCCCCCCCAACGCCTGCACCAATTTTGATACTCCGGTCGGCGTTTTTCCCGTGGTTGTCGAGCACAAAAGGGACGTCACGGGATCGGAAACCATAGCCGGAAGAGAGGTTAGGGAGAACCATGACGACTCCGTCAGATGGTCTTTTCGCAAAGACGCGGAGATTTGCTGCCATGGGGGCGCCGGCAGGATGCCCAATGCCGTTAAAATAAGCATCCTTCGCCGGGACACCAAGGTGATTGTGTCACCCATAAGCGTTATCGCTCTCACACGCGTAGGCAGACAACGCAAAAGGGAACCGT
>Ga0073936_10000366_pt1 | contig 69040 bp, 52 predicted proteins | sample AliMusrvi5mmetaG_FD_87041 | JGI IMG/M metagenome (GOLD analysis project Ga0073936, IMG submission 87041) | Freshwater lake bacterial and archeal communities from Alinen Mustajarvi, Finland, to study Microbial Dark Matter (Phase II) - Alinen... | ecosystem: Environmental > Aquatic > Freshwater >... | reverse complement strand
GGCGACCGATGGTCAAACAGGGCAGGAGGAGAAAGGTCAGCAACACCCCGCCCGCCATGCTGCCGGCGGATTCCAGCAAATAGGCAGAACCGACCGTGGCCACGCCCCCGGAGGGATTTTGAGCCATCAGGCAACGGCAATAGAGGGGAAAAAACAAGCCAATCCCAAGCCCTGTCGGCAGCAGGATCAGGCCCATGCCCAAAACCATCGGGACAAGCGACGGCCATGCGCCGGCGGCGACCCCAAATCCACCGGCCACAACCCGGAACCCGATGATCTGCAGGGGCAGACAGGCCGCCATGACGGCCATGATCGCGGCCGCCAGCCCTGCCGGGCTTTTCCGGCAGCCGCGTGAAAGCATTGCGCCAAGGGTGATCCACAGGAACCACAGCGCAAAGAAAAGACCCACCGCCAGTTCGCCACCCGTGAAAGCGACCAGCATTTCCCGCAGGAAAAGCACCTGCGCCAGGGCGGCAAAACAACCGATAAAAAACAGGGGCAGAAATCGCATGACTTTGCCTTGTTCTTTACCGTCAGCGGCTCAACACGACACTGGAAAAGACCTTGAAGCGCGCGCCGCTACGCCACGCACCCGGCGAGAGACCTGCCTTTTCGCTCAAGGAATCCAGTGTTTCATCCTTGGTCCATTTCTGCTCGATGGCCACCTCCGGCAGATAGACGGCGCGCGAACCGCCCTTTTCAAGGATGATGCCATTTTCGCCGAGCTTGAACTCATCCAGCGTCTTAATCTCCCGAATGGGGCTGAGCACCGAAACATGCACCTCCAGCAACGGCAATTCATGCGATGCCACCGGATGGAACCGGGAGTCCTGCAGCGCGGCGCTGATGGCATTGTCATGCACGGATTGATAGAGCGGCGCCACCGGGGCCAGCGAGCCGATGCAGCCCCGCAGCATGCCTTTTTCTTTCAACGTGACAAAGGTCGCCATGGGCTGCCGCAGCTTTTCCGTGAGCTTGTATTTCTCGAAATCAAAATCACCCCGGCCGCCCCCCTTCACGCCCCAAAGCAGGGTGTCCTCCACAATGGCAAACAAAACCGCCTTCTCATCCGCCGAAAGGCCCGGCGTCCACGCACCACTGCAATGCTCCTTGATGGTCATGTCTGTTTTGCTCCCTTCTGCTGCGGCCGGCGCGCCCGCCGGGTTGTTGGTCCCGGCATAGCCGGCGAGTTGAAACATCAGCGTTGCCCCGCACACCAGCCACTGGACAAAATATATTTTCATGCCTATCTTCTTTTGTTAATTTCACAAACCTAATAAACTCGCTTTCACAATCGTTTATGATAACGTAGCCTACCCATAAATGAAAGGGATAAAAGACATGAAACGACTTGCGGCCATCACGCTCCTGCTGGGCACCGTCCTGGCAACCGCGCATGCAGCGGACACCAAAACCATTTCCATCGGCGCCGCCCAATCCGACGGCCAGGCGCTGCCCATCTCCCTGCAGAACGAGACACAGGCAGCCATCAACCGCGGGCTCGACTGGCTGAAATCGCAGCAGAAGCCGGACGGCTCCTGGTCCAAGGGCGATTTTCCGGCGCTGACGGCGCTGGTGCTGCAGGCGTTCGCCGGCAGCTCGTATCCGGGCCGTGAATCGGTGATCAGCAACGCCGTTGCCTTCATCCTCTCCTGCCAGCAGCCGGACGGCGGCATCTACAAGAGCGTGCCCGGCAAAGGCGGCGGGCTGGCCAACTACAACACGGCCATCTGCATCACCGCGCTGCATGCCACCGGCGACAAGCGGCTGGCGCCCGTGATCCAGAAAGGCCGCGCCTTTGTGGCCTCGTCCCAGCATTTCGGCGATGACGTGTACAGCGGCGGGTTCGGCTATGACCGCGACACCGGCCGGCCCTACACGGACCTGCTGAACACCTACTACGCGGTCGAGGCCATGGCCCGCACGGCCGATGTGGAGGACCTGCGCGCCAAGAACGAGAAGCGGGTGGACATCAACTGGGCGGAGACCGTCAAATACATCGCCAAGATGCAGAACACGACCAACAGCGACACGAACAATGCCGGCGGATTCTTCTACAGCCCGACCGACGCCAAGGCGGGCACCGCGACCAACCAGGCGGGCACGGTGTTCCTGCGATCCTACGGCAGCATCACCTATGCGGGGATGCTGGCGCTGATCTATGCACAGGTCAACCGCGACGACGTGCGGGTGCAGTCCGCGTTCGACTGGGCGGCCAAGCACTGGACACTGGAGGAAAACCCGGGCATGGGCGACCAGGGGCTGTACTTCTTCTACAACATCATCGGCAAATCGCTGGCGGCCTATGGACGCGACCTGGTGCCCCGGCCGGACGGCACCACCATCCCGTGGCGGGTCAAGCTGGCGGAAAAGCTGATCTCACTGCAAAAGATCACCGCCGAAAACGGCAACGGATACTGGAAGAACGAGACCGGCCGCTTCTGGGAAAACGACCCGGTGCTGATCACCGCCTACACCCTCGTCGCGCTGGAATCGCTGAGGTAGGGACGCAGGGCGAGGTTATAGGGTTCCGGCTTCGCCGCAACGGCTACGCCGGACAAGTCAGGGTTCAGGGTTCGGGGTTCAGGCTGGAATCCAGCAATCCTGCCGATTGGATAACATCGAAAATCACGGACAACGAAGTCGCACCGTGGATTTTCTGATTGATGCCCTATTCTTCCATCGGCCACATTTCAACCATCATGATCGGCAAATGGGTCTTTTCAAGCAATATCAGGTGCAGCAGGGAATCCTTCTTTGGCAGATCTGCAAATCCACCGTTTGGAAAAGCGTTCTCGATCTGGACCCATATCGAATCACCTTTGGGAGACAAATTAATCGAACGAACTGTGATGCTGTCTGTATGCAAAATCAGATCGTATTTTTCCAAGTAGGAGGTCAAATCCTGAAACCCCATATCGCGCAGTGCTTTAAGGTATTCGCTTTCTGCGCATCGAATAACAATGCATTTTGGTATGGCAGGAATAGAGTCCAGATCGCCCGGATATTTGATGGGGGTGCCAAGTTGATACACAACACGGATCGGGGTATTTGTGGCACACGATGTCGCAAGCAACACCGCGCATGGAATGATCAGCCAGTGTTTTCTCATATACATTTCACCCAACAAGGCATTAGAGAGTTTTCTTCTTCTACAGGTATAAAAACTCTGTCACCCTGTCTTTGCCTGACCTTTCTGCCTGAACCCCGAACCCTAAAAACTATTTCTTCATCACCGCCGGATAGGGGCGGCCGGGGATGAGGCATTTGCCGTCGGTGAATTTTTCCGGACGGCCGCGCAGCTCCGCGATCAACCGCTTGTGCCATTGAGCCAGGCATGATTTCTCCGCGGGGTCAGGCGCCAGATTGTGCAATTCCTGCGGGTCATCCACGAGGCGAAAGAGCTGTTCGCGGCCATCGCCGGCAAACCAGATGTATTTCTCGCGGCCGTCGGTCAGCGTGTGGTGCAAGGGCGCATGTTCAATGTGCAGCCACGGCCGCCATGTGGTCCTGCGGCCCTGCATGAGCGGCAGGAGGCTGCGGCCTTCCACGGATGACGGCACCGGCACGCCGCACAGCGAGAGCACCGTGGGCATGATGTCCTCCAGGCACACCACATGGTCGGACACCACCCGGCCCGGCTCCACCCCAAACTCCTGCGGCACACGCATCAGGAGCGGGATGCGGGCGGAAGATTCATAGGGGTAGCTCTTGCGCCACAGGTAGTGGTCGCCCAGCAGCTCGCCGTGGTCGCTGGTGAAAATCACGATGGTGGGATTGTCCGTCAAGGTATCCACGCCGGTCACGGGATTGAGCAGGCGGTTGATCTGGTCATCCACATGGTTGATCAGACCGTAATAGGCGGCACGCGCCTCGCGCAGCGCGGTCCCCTTCAAATCCACCTGCACCGGGCACGGACCCATGCCCAGCCCGTTGTTGGGCGGCGGGGTTTCCCAGTCGCCGACCACGGAATCCGGCAGGTCCATGCGCAGGTAACGCTCAAAGTACGGGGCCGGCGGCACCAGCGGCGGATGCGGCGCAATGAAAGACACGGCCAGGAAGAACGGGCAGGACGGATCGCGCTTGCGCAGGAACTCCAGCGCCCGCTCCACGGTCCAGTTGGTGGGATGGTACTGCTCCGCCAGATGCCACGGGCGGGCGGTCCAGTCGTTGTGCATGACGCCGGTGCCGTAGTAGCCGCCGCTGCCGGGCACTTCGCGGGCCAGCCACTCCTCATAGTCATTCGCGCCGAGGCTCTGGATCACCATGTGGTCGAAGCCGTACCGCTTGCGGTCGGGGTGCTGGTGGATGCTGCGGCCGGCCCAGTATGTCTGGTAACCCTGCCTTGACAACACGCCCGGCAGGGTATGCGCCGGATGCCACTCCACGCCATCCTGATAGCCCACCATGCCATGGCTGGCGGGGAACTGGCCGGAGAGCAGGGAACGCCGCGCGGCGATGCAGGTCGGGCAGGAGGAATAGGCACGGGTGAAGCGGACCCCCGCGCCCGCAATGCGGTCCATGCTGGGGGTGAGCAGCACGGGATGGTCCTCAATGCCCAGACAGTCGCCCCGCTGCTGATCGGTCATGATGAGCAGGACATTCGGTCGTTTCATGCCGCCATCTCCTTTGGTTTTTCCGCCCGCCATCATCTGGGCAAATCAGAACCCAGCCGCACATCGCCAGACACCTGCCCGTCCTTTGAAACATAAGAAACCATAATATGCCTGAACGGCTTCATGGATTCAAGCGCGAGGCGGAGCTCCTCCAGAGGGGTGCGCCAGCCGGACACGCTGCCGGTCGCATAGCGCTGCAAATCGCACAGCGCCACGGCGCCCTGCAGCACCTCGGCCAGCGAGGCGATGTCCACCCACAGCCGGCGATCGCCGGATTGCGACGACAGCACCCACGCCATCCGGGCCGTCGAAGCCGTGTTCGTGGCAGCCAGCAGCGCCGTCAACACCTCGCGGTGCGCGGCCAGGACCAGCCAGTCATCAACCACGGTCAGCGCCGGCCACTCATCCGGCGGGCGGCGCGGCGCGGCCGGCTGCACGGAATCCATCCCGACCATCAAACAGGGCGCGGCGCCCTGCGCGGCCGGCACATGCTGGACCAGCGGCATCAAGCCCAACCCGTAGCGGGCATTCAAGGCATCCAGGCTTTCATTGATCATCTGCTGAGCCTGCCCGGGGTTATGGAGCTGCAGGCCGGCCACCAGGCTCGGTGACCGAATCCCAAACACATGGCCGCTGTGCCCGTGGTCCAATACCGCGATGAAGGCGCGGCCATCCGCCACCACATTCGAGTGGTCCAGAATGCCCATCCAGCTCTCCTCGGGCCGGGCACGCATATTTTTCAAATCCTGCACGGTGCCCCGCCAGCACATGGCGGGCGCCACACCCAAAAGCCGCATCACGCCTTCCGGCATGGCCTCAAGATCCGCAGCAGCGGCGGGCTGGCCGACCAGAGTGCCCGCATAGCCATCCACCCGCAACGCCAGCCCGGCCGGCGCCATGTGCACCACCTCAAACCGGAGCCACGGCCACTCCCAATCCCCGCCGCGCAAGGGAAACGTGACCCACCCATGATCTTTTGCAACCGGCGGCTGCTTCAACCACTGCGCCAGCTCCGCATGCAGCGGCGGACGATGGTCCATGCGCCGGAACATATGGGAAATCGCCTGCGCATCGGAGGAATAGCAACCCATCCAGACACCCTCAATCCACGTAAACGTCCATGTCGGCTGGCCCGGCGGGGCCTTGACCTGCCAAGCCCAGCGGCCGTCACCCACATCCACGCGCCGCATCCCTTTGCCGGCATGAAACATCAGCCACGCCTTCTGGATCTGGGCACGCGCCCCCACCCAGCTGACCACGACCCATGCGGGCTGCCCGGACTGACCCATGGCCGGCACATACGCGCACACCGTCTTCCTGCGGGCCAACCGGTCCAGCCAGCCGCTGATCATGGCGTTGCGGGGCAGGCCGGCAATTTCCGCCTCCTGCATGTCAAACGCCCGGCCGGCCAGGGCGGCCGTCAACGGATGACGGGCCAATTCCGGCCAGCGTGCCGCCAGATCATCGTGCGAGGAGACAAACGTGGCATTGGAAGGGATGGCGCGATAGAGCCGGGCCACATCATACGGGAAATAAAAACAAAGCCCCGCCACAAATGCCGCATAGGCAAGCAGGAGCATCCAAAATACAGCCGGTTTTTTCATCAAGAGGCCCGCGTCATGCCGTTTAAACCTGCACCGAGCCGATCACCTGCCGGAGATCGCGCATATGGTGCACCACCAGATATTTTTCAATGCCATCAACCACGCGCAAGGCCGTGGACGGATCCGTGAAATTGGCCGTGCCCACCGCCACCGCCGAGGCGCCGACAATCAGGAATTCCAGCGCATCTTCCGGCTCCATGATGCCGCCCATGCCGATCACGGGAATCTTGACGGCCTTGGCCGCCTCCCACACTAGGCGCACGGCCACCGGATGGATGGCCGGACCGGACAAGCCGCCGATTTTATTGGCCAGCACCGGGCGGCGCGTGGCCACATCCACCACCATGGCCGGGATCGTGTTGATCAACGACACGGCATCCGCGCCCGATTCCTCCGCCATCCGCGCAAACATGCCGATATCGGGGACATTCGGCGACAGTTTTGGAATAATCGGCAACCGGGTGCGCCTGCGCACGCCCGCGATCAAGCGGCCGGCCACCTGCGGATCAGTGCCAAATGCGATGCCGCCATGCCTGACATTGGGACATGAAATATTGAGCTCCAACCCAGCGATGCCCGGCACACCATCCAGATGGGCCGCGACCTCGCCATATTCGTCCTCGGTCTGCCCCCAGATGTTGACAATCACCGGCACATCATAGGCGCGCAGGAAGGGCAGATAGCCGGTAATGAATTTTTTGACACCCGGGCCCTGGAGGCCGATGGCATTGACCAAGCCACCTCGCACCTCCACCATGCGCGGAACCTCATTGCCCGGGCACGGCTGCATGCGGATTCCCTTGACCACAAAGGCACCCAGCCGGTTCAAATCCACCAGATCGGCATATTCCGGGCCATAGCCGAATGTGCCGGAAGCCACCATGACCGGATTCTTCATCCGGATGCCGGCCAGGTTCACGGTCATATCAGGCCTGGAATCGTGCTGGCGGGTGTTTGTCATTTCCACACGATCTCCCTTGCTTCAAACACCGGGCCTTCCCGGCAGACGCGCTCAAGGACCTCTTCGCCGTCAGGGAGCCGGATTTTCTGGACACACGCCAGACAGGCGCCCACGCCGCAACCCATATGCTTGTCCAGCGACAGCCAGGCGATCGATTCGTGCCGTACAGCGCGCTCGCCGATCGCCTTCAGCATGCCGTCGGGCCCGCAGGCATAAAACGTCATCATTTCCCCGGGATGCGCATCCAGCCACGGGTCAAGCACAGACGTCACCCAGCCCTTCATGCCCGAAGAGCCATCCTCCGTGGCCACCTGCACCGGCCAGCCCATGGCCTCAAAATCCTGCACGCACAGGATATCGGCGGCCGTCCGGCCGCCGACAAAAAGGATGCCTTTATCCTTGAGGCGGGAGGCCAGCAGGCGCAGCGGCGCAACCCCATAGCCGCCGGCAACCAGCACCGGCAGGGTTCCAGGTTCCGGCAGGGGAAATCCATTGCCCAGAGGGCCAATCAAATTAAGCGTTTCACCCTCAACCACGCGGGCGAGCGCCTCGGTTCCCCGGCCCACCTGCTTGTAAAGAATGCCGAGCTGGCCGGATCCGGCCTCATAGATGCTGAACGGCCGGCGCAATACCGACTGTTCCAGACGCGGCACACGCACATGAAGGAACTGCCCCGGCTCCACCAAGGCGGAAATAACAGGCGCCTCCAGCGTCAGCAGCCGGTAATCGCCGGAGAATTGCGCATGTTTTAAAACGCGGGCCTGTTCAATTTGCATACCGCGGCCAGTCTGCTGAATTCACCCATCACGGTCAAGTATGATCCGGACGATATGTGCAAAAATAGTTGCCGCCCAGGCATTCAGAATCCAGGAGCCGGAATTCAGAATGGCCTGTGAACAATTACCGACCTCCACACAGGAGCACAGGGTTCGGGATCCAGGAAAATCCAAGATTCCAGATTTAAAATCTCAGAGAGGTCTGCCCCGCAACATCCCTTTCAGAGCTAACTTATCACGCTCTTCCCTGAACCCTCATCAACTGTGATTCGCTTCAGGAGCAACCCATGGAGTTGCCGCAGTTAAAGCATTTGTAGCAGGCGCCGTTGCGGACCGTGATGGCGCCGCACACATTGCAGGCCGGGGCATCATCCATGAAGTGGTCAAACTGCTCATCAACCCGCTTGCCGGGAGCGGCGGCCACCGGCGCGGCCACCACCTCCGGCGTCATATCATGGGCGGCGGACGCACCCTCACCGCACCCGGCCGCATCTGTCTGAACCGAGTGCAGGCCGCGCACCTTGCCGTTCGGGAAGGTCAGGTCAAGCCAGCGGAAGATGTAATCCACAATGGATTTAGCCAACGGAATTTCCGGATTATTGGTGTATCCGCTCGGCTCAAACCGGCTGTGGGCAAACTTCTTGGACAGCACCTGGAGCGGCACCCCATACTGCATGCACATCGAGATCGCCGTCCCAAACGAGTCCATGGTGCCGCCCACGGTGCTGCCCTCCTTGGCCATGGTGATAAACAGCTCACCGGGGCTGCCATCCTCATAAATGCCGACAGTCAGGTAGCCTTCATGGTCACCCACCGTGAACTTATGCGTCAGCGACTGGCGCGTCATGGGCATGCGGCGGCGGAACGGGCTGCTGGAGACCGCCGGCGCGGCCGCCACCGCCTTGGCCGGCACATTGCCACCCGCCCTGCTGGTGTTGAGCGGCTGGGTCCGCTTGGACCCGTCGCGATAGACCGCGACCGCCTTCAGCCCCATCCGCCAGCCATCCATATACGTCTGCATGATCTCTTCTTCCGTCACCTCGCTGGGCAGGTTGACGGTCTTGCTGATCGCGCCGGACAGGAAGGGCTGGACGGCCGCCATCATCCGCAGATGCGCCTTGTAGGAAATGTACCGCTTGCCGTTCTTGGGCTTGAACGCGCAATCGAACACCTCCAGATGCTCCGGCTTGAGCAGCGGCGCGCCTTCAATCATCTCGCTATCCTCAATATACTGGAGGATGGCGACCACCTCCTCGCGCGAATAGCCCAGCCGGTCCAAGGCGGGCTTGATCGTGCCGTTGATGATCTTGATGGTCCCGCCGCCGGCCAGCTGCTTGTACTTGACCAGCGCCAGATCCGGCTCCACGCCGGTGGTGTCGCAGTCCATCATAAACCCAATGGTGCCGGTGGGCGCCAGCAAGGTGACCTGGCTGTTGCGGAACCCCACCCGCGAGGCACGCGTCGCCACCCGGTCCCAGACCTCAATGGTTTCGCTCAAGAGGTCGGCCGGACAGAGGTGCGGATCAAGCCGCTGCAATTCGCTGCGATGCAGGCGGATGACATCGAGCATGCAGTCGCGATTTTCCGCATAGCCGTCAAACGCGCCCTTGGCCTCCGCCAACTCCTCGGACGCCAGATAGCTGTAGCCGGTCATCAGCGCGGTCACGGTGCCGCTGAACATGCGGCCATCATCACTGTCATAAGGCATGCCCGACCGCATCAGCACCGCGCCCAAATTGGCATAACCCAGCCCCAGCGGCCGGAAGCGGTGGGAATTCCCGGCGATCTCCTGCGTCGGATAGCTGGCCATATCCACCAGGATATCCTGCGCAACGGTGAACATCCGCACCGCATGCGCAAAGCGGGAGGTTTCAAACTTGCCGTCCTCGTCCACAAAACGCATCAGATTGAGCGAAGCCAGATTGCACGCGCTGTTGTCCAGGAACATGAATTCCGAGCAGGGATTGCTCGCATTGATACGGCCGCTGTTGAGGCAGGTATGCCATTTGTTGATGGTGGTGTCATACTGCAGGCCCGGGTCGCCGCACTGGTGCGTGCAGGCGGCGATCTTCTGCATGATATCGCGCGCGCGGTAGGTATCCATCGGCTCGCCCGTCGTCACCGCGCGGGTCTGCCACATGCCGTCCTTTTCCACCGCCTGCATGAACTCATCCGAAACGCGCACCGACAGGTTCGCGTTCTGATACATGATGGACTCATACGCCTCGCCGCCAAAAGAGCCGTCATAGCCCTGGTCAATCAGCGCCCAGGCCTTCCGCTCCTCGCGCGCCTTGCACTCGATGAAGTCCATGATATCGGGGTGCTGCACCTTCAGGCTCTGCATCTTGGCGGCGCGGCGCGTCTTGCCGCCCGACTTGACCACAGCCGCCACCTGGTCGAACACGCGCATGAAGCTGAGGGGGCCGGAGGGCGTGCCGCCGCCCGAGAGGCGCTCGCGGCTGCTGCGCAATGTGCTCATATCCGTACCGGTGCCGGATCCATATTTGAACAGCAGGGCCTCGGCGCCCACCAGCCGCATGATATCCTCCATGGTGTCCTTGACCGACTGGATGAAACAGGCGGAGGCCTGCGGCTGCTTGTAGGCATCCGGGCACTTGCCCACCGCCTGCGTCTTTTCATCCCAGCCATAGCTCACCCGGCTGGTCGAGGAGTAGCCATAGACATGATGCAAGCCGACATTAAACCAGACAGGGCTGTTGAACGAGCCGTACTGGTTGATGCAGATATACACCAGTTCACGGTAAAAATTCTCCACATCTTCAGCGCTGGCAAAATAGCCCATATCGCGGCCCGAGTCCGCGATGGTGCGCGCCACACGGTGAACCAGCTGGCGCGCGGAATATTCGCGGGTCGCCGAACCCGCCGGGCCATAAAAATATTTCGAGGCCACCACATTGGTCGCCAGCATGGACCAGTTTTTGGGCACCTCAACATTGGCCTGCTCAAAGATGACATTGCCCTTGTCGTCCTTGATGATGCAATTGCGACGGTCCCATTCCAGCTGGTCAAACGGATCAACCCCCTTGGTGCTCAGCTTGCAATCCACTTTCAAACCATGCACGGCACCATTTTTACGATGGGCTTTGCCTTTGCCATTGCTGCTGCGACGAATCACTTGTCCTTGCGCTTCCATTACCGAGCCTCCAATTACAGGTTAAATTGCGGGGTTAAACGCCTCAAAATTCAAAAACCGACAAAAACCGTCCTTTATTTATGTTTCGGGGAATAAACAACGCTATATGCTATATGTTGTACCACAAGTAGGAACTATTACGCTACAGGTTGTATAAGACAAGTTAAATCCGGAAAAGGAAAGGACCGGAAAATTGCAACTTATTGCAGATCAACAAGCAATGATTTCACAAAAAAAACAGATGATTTTACGTCCCGGAAAAAATTATTTTTTTTCTATTTTCACCAGATATGGTCTTCAGCATCTAACCCGCTAAAAACCAGCGTGTTACACACCATCAAGAATGATGGCGCGGCCGCTCTTTAAAATCGAGGCATATAGGCGCCCCTTCCAGTCCGAATTTTTCGCGGAGATTCCGGATCATGAAATCACGATAGGCAGGCGTCAAACAGGTGGGATGATTGACAAACAGGCGGATCCGCAACGGGGCGGTGCCGGTTTGCGTGGCATAAAACATTTTCAGCCGTTTGCCGCCAACCGCAGGCGGATGCACCCGCTCAAAGGCATCCAGCAGCGTCCGGTTGAGCACACCGGTCGGCATATTCATCTGAATTTGCGTGGCCACAAGGTCAGCCATCTCGACGCCACGCCGGATATTGTACCCGGTCTTGGCCGAAACAAAAACCAGCGGACAGTAGGTCATGAACGGCATGGCTTTCTGGAGGGCCGGCGCGTATTGACGCTGGGTCACCGCCGAATTTTCCGTCATATCCCACTTGTTGACCACCAGCACACAGCCTTTTTTATGCTCCTGGATCAGCGCCGCAATTTTTTTATCCTGCGCCGTCGGGCCCTGAACCGCATCCATGATCAGCAGCACCACATCCGCATTGGCCACACTTTCCTCGGCGCGCTGCACGCTGAAATTCTCCACCGGATTATCCACCCGGCGCAGCTGCCGCAAGCCGGCCGTGTCGGTCAGCACATAGTGGCGCGCCTGCGGACCCTGCCCCACCGTGAAGGGGATGTCAATGCTGTCGCGGGTGGTGCCGGCCACGGGGGAAACGATCACACGGTCGCTGCGCAAAAGGCGGTTGATGAAGGAGGATTTGCCGACATTGGGACGCCCCACCACCGCCACCTTCAGCGGGTTCTGCGCCGTGGGGCTTTCGGTTGCCGGCGGCAACGCCTTCATCACGTCTTCCATCAGCGTTTCAAAGCCGCGGTCATGCAGCGCAGCCACCGGAAACACCGGCCAGCCATACCGCGAAAATTCCGCAGCGCCCGGCTCCTGTTTCTCAGAGTCCGCCTTGTTGGCCGCAACAAACACCGGACCGCCCCACCGGCGCAGGAGCCTGCAGACCTCTTCATCCATCGAGGTGGGGCCCGTAGTGATATCCACCACGAAAATGGCGACGGCCGTCTCGCCGATGGCCGCGTCAATCTGCTGGCGGATGCCGGCGTTAATTTCATCAACCGCCCGGGCATTGTCCATATTGACCAGGCCGCCGGTGTCCACCAGCTCAAAGCGCTCCCCATTCCACTCCGTGTCACGCATCACCCGGTCGCGGGTCACACCGCTCTCATGGTGCACGATGGACGCGCGCGCGCGCGTCAGGCGATTGAAGATCGCGGATTTACCGATATTCGGACGGCCGACAATCACCACCATCCGCCGCTTGTTTCCAGGCCCGGCATTCATCGTCACGCTCCATCGTCTGCCTTATGCGCCGGGAGCATTCCGCTCCATCTTCGACCAGGAATCACGCAACGGCACAATCTGATTGAAAACCGGCCTGCCCGGCGCCGAGTTTTTGGGATCCACAAAGAAATAGCCCTGCCGCTCGAACTGAATGCGGCTGCCCGGCAACACAGAGGCCAGGCCCGGCTCCAGCATGGCCGGGACCACCCTGAGCGAAGCCTGATTGAGATTGGCCTTGTAATCCACACCTTCAGGAACATCTTCAGGCCGCTCCACCTTGAAAAGCCGGTCATAAAGGCGCACCGGGGCCTGCACCGCCTGCGCGGCGGAAACCCAATGGATCGTGCTCTTGACCTTGCGGCCGTCCGGCGTGTTGCCGCCACGGGTGGCCGGATCGTAAGTGCAACGCACCTCCACTACTTCGCCCGTCGCCGGATCCTTGCGGCACCCCGTGCAGGTGACCATATAGCCATAACGCAGCCGTACCTCCTGGCCCGGGGTCAGGCGGAAATATTTTTTGGGCGCCACCTCACGGAAGTCATCCCGCTCAATATAGAGCTCACGTGAAAACGGCAGCAGACGGCTGCCGGCCGCCGAGTCTTCGGGATTATTCACCGCCTCCAGCTGCTCCACCTGCCCCGCCGGATAATTTTCAACAACCAGCCTGAGCGGGTCAAGAACCGCCATGGCGCGCGGGGCCGTCCTGTTCAGCTCATCGCGGATGCAATATTCCAGCAGCGCGACATCGGTCAGGCCGTCAAACTTGGTGACCCCGACCTTTTTGCAGAAGGTCCGGATGGAGGCGGGCGTGTAGCCGCGCCGCCGCAGCCCGCAGATGGTGGGCATGCGCGGATCATCCCAAGACTCCACATAGCCAGCCTTGACCAGTTCCAGCAGCTTGCGCTTGCTCATCACGGTATAGCTCAGGTTGAGCCGGGCAAACTCGATCTGCCGGGGACGGTACATCGCCAGCGCGTCCAGGATCCAATCATACAGCGGGCGGTGGACCTCAAACTCCAGCGTGCAGATGGAGTGCGTGATGCCCTCGATGGAATCGGAGATGCAATGGGCAAAATCATACATCGGATAGATGCACCAGGCCGCGCCGGTGCGGTGGTGCGAGTCCTTCTTGATGCGGTAAATGACCGGGTCACGCATATGCAGATTCGGGGATGCCATGTCGATCCTGGCCCGCAGCACATAGCGGCCCTCGTCAAATTCGCCTGCCCGCATGCGCCGGAATATGTCCAGACTCTCCGCCGCCGGCCGGCAACGGCCGGGCGGCTCCCTGCCGGGCACGTTCGGCACGCCGCGATACAGCTTGAACTCATCCTGCGTCAGCTCGCAGATGTAGGCCAGCCCCTTGTGGATCAGCGCCTCGGCACATTCATACATCTTCAAATAATAATCGGACGCGTAATAAAGGTGCGTGCCCCAGTCAAAACCCAGCCAACGCACATCCTCCTGGATGGAATCGACATACTCAACATCCTCTTTTTCCGGATTGGTGTCATCAAACCGCAAATGGCAACGCCCGGCATAATCGCGGGCCATGCCGAAATTCAGGCAAATGGATTTGGCGTGACCAATGTGCAGGTAGCCGTTGGGTTCCGGCGGAAACCGCGTCACCACTTTTCCACCGTAATGGCCGCTGCGGTTATGCTCGTCAATGATGTCCCGGATGAAATCGGACGTTTCACCGGATGCTGCCGAATTTTGTGGTTCCATGTTCACACCCCCGCCTGATTTCAAATGCACCAGGCTGCAATGGCATGCGCCAGCCGCGCCAATACCCGCGGCTTACCCAGCACATCCATGGTTTCATAAACACCCGCACCGATGGACGAACCCGTGATCGCCACCCGGACGGGCTGGTTCAACTTGCCTTCGCCCAGCCCGGCCGCCTGTTCCGTCCGCCGCATGGCCGACTCCAGGGCGGCCAGGGAAAAGTCGCATCCCGCCAATTCCGCCTGCAGCGTCTGCAGCATCCCCCTGACACCCTCCTTATGCAAAATCTTCTGCACCGCCTTCTCATCACACACGGAAGGGATCTCCTCGAAAAAATGACGCCAATCCGCCAGATAGCTGTACACATGCGCACGGCTCTGCATAAGGCTGCAGATCCTGGCAAAACAGGCTTCATCCGTGATCAAACCGGCCCACTCATAACGCCGGATGTAATCACGCGCCTGCGACACAAACACATCCAGCGGCAAGGCCGCAACATATTCGGCATTGAGCGCGGTCAGCTTGCGCATATCCATCTGCGCAGGCGCGCTCTTGATGCGATCCAGCGTGAAGAGCCGGACGGCCTGATCACGGGTCATTTTTTCAAGGTCATCGCCCGGCGACCACCCCAGCAGGGTGAGGTAGTTGAACAGCGCTTCGGGCAGGAATCCCCTGTCCCTGAAATCCCCCACATAGGCATCCCCGTCACGCTTGCTGTACGGCTTGCCCTGCGCATTGACAATCATCGGCAGATGGGCATATTGCGGCGGGCGCGCGCCCAAGGCATTGAACAGCATCACATGGCGGTAGGTGTTTTCCACATGGTCGTCACCGCGGATGATGTGGGTGATGTCCTGCGTGACATCATCGCACACATTGGCCAGATGAAAGACCGGCGAACCATCCGACCGGACAATGACCAGGTCCTTCAAGCCATCCAGAGGCTTGGCGAGCTCCCCTTTGACCAGATCACGAAAAAAAACCTCACGCCGCGTGAAGGCCATGCGGACGACCCCTTCAAAGGCAAGCGGCGAACCGCCTTGCAGCACGGCATCAAGATGCGGCGCCAAGTCAAACACACAACTTCCATCCGCCCTGTAGAGCCGCACGTCACGGAAACCCGCCAAACACCCTTCACAGGCGACCGGTTCACCCTTCTTTGACGGAATGGCATACTTGACTCCGGTAAAATCCACCACGACCGGGAATTCGGCATGGCACTGGATTTCCGCAGGGCCAACCGGCCGGACCATTGACGGAACATCTCCGACCGGAATACGAAACACGACGGCCTGCGGCTCCTCAGGCTTGCGCGCAAGGGAATAGGCCTGCCCATTGGCCAACAACCCCAAAGCCGCCTCCTTATGCCGGGCCAGCATCTTGGTCTGATACACCACCGGCCCATCAACATCCAGGCCCAGCCATTTCATCACATCCAGCAGGGTATGAATGGCTTCCGGGGTGGAACGCGCCAAATCCGTGTCTTCGACACGCAGCAAAAACGCGCCACCTTCATGCCGGGCATACAGCCAATTAAAGATGGCTGCACGGATATTGCCGATGTGGACATGACCCGTTGGACTGGGCGCAAACCTGACCCGAACACTCATCCTGCTCCCCCTGCGTGTTTTATGCACTTTTTGCTTTATAAAAGGTCCTAGTTACCAGAATATCCATTCCAAGTCGAGACCGGATTGCACGTAATTCAGGCGGCGGATATTTTGAAGACAGGGGGAAGCCATGGCGGGTATTTTTAAAGCCTATGATATTCGCGGCATCTACGGCAAGGATCTGACCGAAGACCTTGCGCTGCTGATCGGCCGCGCGTTTGCCACATTTTTGAAGTGCCGCAAGGTTGTCATCGGCCGGGACATGCGGCCGCATTCCAAGCCGCTGTTTGACGCGCTGGCCAGGGGAATCACCCTGCAAGGCGCCGAAGTGATCGATCTCGGGATGTGCTCCACACCCATGAGCTATTTCGCCAACTACCGATTGCAGGCGGATGCCGGCATCATGATCACCGCCTCGCACAACACGGGCGAATGGAACGGGTTCAAGCTCTGCCGCGCCGGCGCCGTGCCCATCAGCGGCAACACCGGAATCCAGGATATCGAAAAGCTGGCGGTCACCCGCACCTTTGCCACGCCCGCCACGCAGGCCGGAGCCATCCGCACTTATGACATCATTCCCGAATATATCGCCCACGTGAGACGGCTGGCAGACATCCAGCGCCCCCTGCGCGTGGCCGTGGACATGGCAAACTCCATGGGCATCTATGAAAGCCGCGCGCTGCAAGGCCTGTTTGACATCGACCCCCTGTTCGACACGCTGGACGGCACCTTCCCCAACCACGAGGCCAACCCGCTCAAAACGGAAACGCTGGATGCGCTGCGCCACAAGGTTCAAAACGGAAAATACGACTTCGGCATCGCCTTCGACGGCGACGCCGACCGCGTGGGATTCGTGGATGAAAAAGGCCGGATTGTGCCCATGGATATCATGACCGCGCTGATCGCCGAGGAGCTGCTCCGCCGCGAGAAAGGGGTCATCTTCTATGACCTGCGCAGCAGCTGGGCCGTGCCGGAGGTCATCCGGGAAAACGGCGGCACCCCGATGATGAGCCGTGTCGGGCACGCCTTCATCAAGCAGCAGATGCGCGACAACAACGCCATCTTCGCAGGCGAGCTTTCCGGCCATTATTATTTCCGCGACAATTCCTTCACCGAAAGCTCGGCCATGGCCGCCATCTGCGTGGCCAACATCATCAGCCGCACCGGCAAGCCGCTCTCGGCCCTGGTCGCACCCATCCAGCGCTACCATGCCAGCGGCGAAATCAATTCCGAGATCCACAATCCCCAGGCAGCGCTGGACACGTTGAAACAGCGCTACCACGACGGCCGACTCACCGCACTGGACGGGATTTCGATCGAATATGATGACTGGTGGTTCAACGTGCGGACCTCCACCACCGAGCCCCTCATCCGACTGAACGTTGAAGCCAGGACCGAAGCGATGATGACCGCGCGACGCGACGAGCTGCTGGCGATTATCCGAAAAGGGAACTAACATGGTCAATCCAGAGGTTTATCAACACGTTGCCGGCCTTTTCAAAGAACGCTATGGACGGCCGCACACCGCCGCCGCCTATGCACCCGGACGCGTGGAGGTGCTGGGAAACCACACGGATTACAACGAGGGCTATGTGCTCTCCGCCGCCATCAACTTCGGCACTTTTTTCCTCGCCGCGCCGAATCCCGGCCCGGAATGCCGGCTGATCGCGGGCGACATACTGGAAAAAATCGACTTTGACATCCGGGATGTGAAACCCTCACCCACCATGCGATGGGCCAACTATGTCATGGGGGTCGTGGCAGGCATCAAGAAAGAATGCAAACTCACCCACGGGTTCGACGGCATATTCCTGGGCAACATCCCCATCGGCTCAGGACTTTCCAGCTCCGCCGCCCTCACCCTTTCAACGGGCCTTTCGCTGACCACGCTCTACGGCATCACGCTTGACAAGATGAAGCTTGCACGCATCGCCCAGGCGGCCGAGCATGAATTCACCGGCGCCAAATGCGGCCTGATGGACCAGTTTTCCAGCCTGTACGGCCGCAAGAACCAACTGGTCATGAGCGATTTCCGCACGTTCAGCGTGGAAAACATCCCACTGGGCGAGGATGTATGCTTCCTCATGTGCAACACCAACGTCAAACACAGCCTGGTGGAGTGTGAATACAACGAACGCCGCGAGAAATGCGAAAACGCCGCCCAATGGTTCAGACAGATCCTGCGCCGCCCGGTCAAAGCCTTGCGCGATGTGGTCTGGCATGAATTCGAACAGCACAAGCACAACATGGATCCGGCCACGGCCAAACGGGTGGCCCATGTGATCGGCGAGAACCGCCGCGTGCTGGAAGGCCGCGAGCTCCTGACGCACGGCAACGTGGAAAAGTTTGGCCGGCTGATGTTCGAATCACACGACAGCTCACGCCATCACTTTGAGAACTCCAGCAAAGAACTTGATTTCATCGTGGACACGGCACAGCAAGTGCCAGGCGTGCTGGGAGCACGCCTGTCCGGCGGCGGATTCGGCGGCAGCGCGGTGATCCTGGTGCATCCCGGCGACGTGGAGGCCATCCGCCAAACGCTGACCAGCGCCTATCAGAACCACTTTGGCCACCCCTGCGACATCCAGGTGATCATCCCCTCCGATGGCGCGACCCCCGTACAGGCCTGATGACCAAACGCGCGAAATCCTCACCCTTTTTACTTTCCGTTTTTCAGACAATCTGCTAATTTTGAAAATCATGGGCATCCCATTAAGGATGTTGCCATAAAGCGCAAGCGACAGGTGTTTACGCCTATGGAATTTATGATCATCGTCGCGGTCATTGACATTCACAGTGCCTTTGCACTGCAAACGGGAGTAACACACCGGAACCGATACCATGATTAAACCGCTGATGATGACCGGCATTGGTTGTGTTTTTATCTTTTGCGCCGGGTGCGGTTCCCCTGAAAAAAAGACCGGCGCATCAGCTGCGACCCAACCGGCCGCCACATCGGATGTGGATACGGCCATTGACGGCTTAACCGGGGCGATCGCGGTGCGCGGGTATCAGCAGGCCAAGGACGTCGTTGACCGGGTCAACAAACAGCAAATGGATGAAAACACAAACCAGTTCTAAGGAGCCACCATGCGGACATTTATTAAAACGCCCATATCTATGCTTGCGCTGCTGTTCATCGCGTCAACCGGCTGCGAAAACAACGGGGGGCAAAAAGCTACGGATTTCGGCGTCAGCGACCCCACCATGTCGGCACTGGTCATCCAGGATAAATCCGACCTGTTTTTCATTACCGCAGTCAACTATATCACCACCGAAAGCGGCACCAGCGGGCAGCAAGGCGCCATTGCCGACAATAAAAGCGCAACCTACACCATCAAACCCGGCAGCTACACGCTGGTTGTGGAAGCCCGCTGGGAAAATCCAAGCACCAACAGCACCACAGCCGATCTTCTCACCACAAACACCCTGAAGTTTGCCGATGAAAAGCTTTCCGATTCCTTCACGGTCCAAGCCGGTGATGCAGTCGTCTATAATTTAAACGGCGGAGCCATCTTCGAATCGCTGGGAAAATACACCGCACCCACGCTCGAACTTCAATAAACGCCCATCTACATCGCCTTCAACATCCCAGCACGTCACGGAAGTAGGCAATCGTATTTTGAAGCCCATCCTCCACCCGCACCTTGGGCGTCCACTTCAACTTTTCACGCGCCACCGTGATATCCGGACGGCGCTGTTTAGGATCATCCGCCGGCAACGGTCCATAAACCAACTTTGAAGAAGCGCCTGTCAGCCGGATGACGGCCTCCGCCAACTGCCGCATGGTAAATTCCTCGGGGTTTCCCAGATTCACCGGCCCGATGAACTCACCCTGCTCCATCATGCGGATCATGCCATCAATAAGATCCGACACATAACAAAAAGACCGTGTCTGCTCACCCTTGCCGAAAATAGTCAAATCCCGGCCGGACAGCGCCTGCACAATGAAATTGCTGACCACACGCCCGTCATTAATATGCATGCGCGGGCCATAGGTGTTGAAAATGCGGATGATCCGGATATCCACCCCGCTCTGCCGGTGATAATCCATCATCAGGGTTTCAGCCACCCGCTTGCCTTCATCGTAGCAACTGCGCAGACCGATACAATTGACATGCCCCCAATAGCCCTCCTGCTGGGGATGCTGCTCAGGATCACCGTAAACCTCCGAGGTGGATGCCTGCAGAATACGGGCCCTGACCCGTTTGGCCAACCCCAGCATGTTGATGGCCCCCATCACCGAGGTTTTGGTGGTTTTGACAGGATTGTACTGGTAGTGAATCGGCGAGGCCGGGCAGGCCAAGTTGTAAATCCGATCCACCTCCGCCATATAAGGCTCGACAACATCATGACGCACAAATTCAAAACGGGGCTGCCCCAGCAGATGCGCGATATTCTCTTTGGCACCGGAAAAAAGGTTGTCGAGGCAAATGACCTCATGCCCTTCCTTCAGCAACCGTTCACACAGATGGGAGCCCAGAAACCCCGCCCCGCCCGTGACCAATATGCGATGCAATCCGTCCATGCGCTTCATGTCTCACCTCCTGATCAAACATTACAATTACAAAGACGCGCCTCCTTGTCCAAACCCAGCGCATCCCACATCGGCGCCTCCTCCTCGCACAAGGCCACCGGACAAACCTGCCGCAACGCCTCCGCCACCGGGCGGTAAAGCGCCAGCCGCTTTTCAACGGAATACCGCGCCAGACCTTTCGGAACATCCGGACGCTCCAACTCCTTGAAAATCCCGCCGGCATCCATCTTGAGCAAACCGGGCTCCGCACGCAAGGTGCCCATGGTCACCCGCTCAGGCGCCAAACGACGGATGGATCCAATGACGCCGGTGTAATCATACCCCCAGATCATAGGATCCAGACGCATACGCACGCGCCAGCCATGTTTTTTCAACTCCCGCGCCGCCGCCAGCCGGTCCGACACCACGGCGGCACCACGTTCCATCTTATATGCCGCCGCCGGTGCATTAACCGAAAAGGAAATAACGACATTAGCGCAGGGTTTGGTTTTCATGAAAAACCGGCAATGATCCCGCCCGCCCTTGGTCACCAGCAAAAGCGTATGGGGCCTGCCTTCCGCATGGCGGAACAGCTCAACCAGTCTTCCCATCAACGGCCGGACATCTTCAAACGTCAGGCTGTCGGAAAGATTGCCGGTATTGAGCACATACGACTCCAGATCATGTTTATTCATCCAGCGGCGGATTTCCCGCACAATTTTGCCAACATTGGTGAACGCCTGGTCTTCACGCAGATACCAGAATGACGACATAAGGTAACAATACGTACACCGCGGCTTGAACCGGCATCCGTTGGCATGCGACAAGACGTAAAAGTTCGGACATACCGTCCGAGGCGGTGTGGTGCGGAAAATCTGGACAAATTGACTTTTCCGTTCACGCAAGCGACAGCCTGCGGTTGGGCTGTCCCGACGACCGCGGCCTTTTGATCCTACCGCAGCGTATTCAGTCAAACACGGTTGCAATTTCATAGTGGATACCCTATAACCCATTGATAAATAAAGGTATCAAACAAAGCATAAGTCCGCAATCCAGCAAATCCGGCATGAAAATCTGCCACGCACCATCATGAGATCAACCGCGCACATAGAGTCCAGACGCATGCGCATCTGGCTGGTCGGCATTGCGCTCGTGTCGTCCTTTGCTTTTTATGGAGCCCGTGGAATCTATGAAACCTCCGAGGGCCGCTACTGCGAAAGCGGACGGGAGATGGCCCAAACCGGGAACTACCTGATCCCCACCCTGAATTACCAACCGCACTGGACCAAACCGCCCATGACCTACTGGGCCATCGCCACGGGCATCAACATGTTCGGCGCAAACGAGTGGGGTGCCCGTTTTGTCCACACGCTGGCATTTTTTCTCACCATCCTGCTTGTGGCCAGGCTGGGCGGACAGTTATTCGACCCGCGCACCGGGCTGCTGGCCGGCCTGATTTACGCCACATCACCGTTCCCCATCATGGGAGCCAATATTGTCACCACCGACAACCTGCTCGCCTTATTTGAAATTGCCGCCGTGCACGCCTATTGCCAGTCCATGCAGGCAGGCACGACCGCCCGACAAAAATACTGGATGACTGGCATGTGGCTGTGTTTCGGGGCCGCCTTCCTCACCAAAGGCCCGCCCGCCCTGTTACCCCTGCTTCCGGTCATCCTGTGGCATTGCCGCCAGCACGCACCGCGGCCGGCCTTATTCCCCATCATCGGCGTGGCAGGATTTGCGCTAGTCGGATTCAGCTGGTTCGTGATAGCGATCCATCAATATCCCGACCTCCTTAAGTATTACGTCGGCACCGAGATCATGGACCGCATCGCATCGGACAACGTACACAACCACCAGTGGTACAAACCGCTGACCATCTACCTGCCCACGCTCGCATTTGGCAGCATGTTCTGGTCATTTTTCATCTGGCGCGGGTTCATGATCAAACGCTGGTACCGCCCGCAAGCCTTATGGGCACTGATGCGACGTCCCGATGCGGTCGGATTCCTCAGCCTCTGGCTGATCCTGCCCCTGTTCGTCCTCTGCCTCAGCCGCAGCCGCCTGGAATTTTATGCCCTGCCGTTTTTCCCGGCCATCGTGATTGCGACGGCACGAGTCATGACCACCGGAAATCCTGCAGCATGGCCGCTCTGGCGCAATCTGGCCGTTGTTTCAGTGGTGATCCTAACCATCCTGCGCATGGGGCTGGCATACACACCTGTCGCCGATACCGGACTGCTGTACCGCCTGCATTATAACGACATGCGGCCGCTCGCCAGACTCTGCCGTCAACACAGTGACGCCAACACCCTCTTTGCCACCGACGCGAGCCGACTCTTCGGCCTGCAGTTCTACCTTGGGAAACATCTTACCCGTGTCAGCTTTTCAGGCAATGAACCGCGGATAGACGCAAATTTCCGGGATTTCTGGATATCATTGGCCGCCACCCCGCAACCCAATGTGCTTTTCATCACCGAAACCAGGAATATGGACGCCATGGTACACATGTTGAAGCGATTCCAAATCTCCTACACGTGTCATAGCGCACCCCGCTGGGCCGTATTTCGCATCACCCCGGCAACGACACAGGGATAAGGGATCGCGAACTAAAGCCCGAAGCGTGGAGGCTTACAGATCCTTGCGAGGCTCGAGCCGGATGCACTGGCGGACCGCATCCACCAACGCATCCCGGTCGGTCTGGTCAAGCCGCTGCAACACCTTATGCCAGCGGTCATAAAATGAACCGGGGCCTTTGTTTTTGCAATGGTTGAACAGGGTGTCAAAGGCGCGGCGCCGCTTGCGGTATTCCTGCTGGACATGCTTGAATTCCGTCTGGAACCCTGCCAGATAGGCATCTGCAAAAGCGGTTGGGTTCGCAACCATGGTCACGCGGCGGTTCACCGGTTCCGCATACGCAGCCGCAAAACGCTCCAGCGGCTCCCCGTATCCGACAAATGTGCCGGTCTGTTCGGAAACCAGGATTTCAAGCGGCATGCCGTCATCATCAAGGCGCACCACTTCATCCCCATCATCAAAAATCGCCCGCGACATCTCAAGGTTCATGCGCCCCACGATCAGGTTGGGCGCCGCGGCACGGCCCTGCAGATAGGCAAAACGATGGGCGAATTCGGGATTCCCAAAACGCAGGGCCGACAGCTTGTCCGTCGCAATGCCACGGATGTAATCCCGCTGGAAATAGGTGGCCCAAATAGTCAATCCCTGAAAATCCTGCCGTGTGCCGTAATACCGCTCGCCTATGCGTCCGGTTGTCACCCGCGCGGGAAGGTTCATACCCAGCTGCCGGCAGCCCAACCGCCGATCGAGGTTGTACTCAGTGTACTCCTCGGATTCCATAATCGCCTGGATAAGATTTTTGCCGCTTTCCAACCGTTCACGGATACCCCATTTTTGTATGCGGATAATGCGCACCAGAGGCCTGGATGTCAAACGCGGCTTGATCTCGGCGATATACACATCACGACGGCTTGGTGTATGGTCCGAGCCCATTGTCTGGCGGTGCGCAAGCGACTGGACGACCCTGCCAATGTTGATATATTCGACATCCCCGAAATCACGGATGAAATCCACAAAAAAACCTTTGGCGTTTTCGTCGCACAGCGATTTCAAGTCGGGATCGTCCGGCTGTTTTTCCCATGCGTCGTAAACGGGGTCAAAAATGATTTCCCCCTCTTCAATGCGCCCGGCCGCCAGCCAGCGGATCTGCAGGAAAAACTCCGGACTCAGCCCGCTAAGCATCTCCTCCGACACGCCCTCCTGATCGGTTTGCGCCAGCGCCGCAAACATGTGGTTGCACCATGCATCGTTGGAAGGATCATCCTTGTAGAAATCCACGCTTCTGATCCCGTCATGAAAGAAACGGCACAGCGATTTATATGAGTGCCGCAGCTCATCACTCGACAGGGTCTGGAAATCGACCGCGGCAAAAGCCTTGCGCATCCCCTCGTCCGCCATGAAAAAATCCACTTCCCAATGAAAGCGCGCATTATGCTGCACGGCATACCGGCGTATTTCCACCAACTGCCGCCGCAATGCATCGTTATCCAACCCATCCAAGGCCTCAAAAGCGCCGCACGTCAGATAGCGGGTGCCATTGATCATGTTGTAATAATAAATCAACCCCTCGCCGATCCTCACACGGGCATTTTCAATCATGCGGATCATTTCCTCACGTGAAAGCGGCAACAATGCGATACGCCAGTACTCGCCGCGGGCGCGGATGGCATGGCGCACTTTGATATCCATGATGTTGAGGAACCGGATGCGATGCTTGGGAACCAAATCCTGCAACAGCTCGTCCGCCGCAAAAGCCAGCGGCATTTCGGACGGATCAGGCCGGATCAGAATCACCCCCGGCGACATGATCAGATCCACACACGACTCAAGCTCCTTCATCTCCTCTTCCGGCGTCAACTCTTCGCATTGCGCGTCGCGACGCTGCCGGTTGAGATGATCCAGATAAGCCAGCCTCTGCGTGGCGTGAATGCCGGGAAGTGTCACCAGCGTGTGGGTGGTCACAAAGAATGTGCCGATGCGTGACTTGAGCACTCCCTGCTCATTACATGCCAGCGGGTGGTCACCCAGGAGATTAATGCTCATAACGAGACCCTTGCTCTTTATTGCTTCAAAATTACCAGAGCCACGCTGTAAAAGCAATCCGCCACATATCCCGTCCAGCCGATTGCGTGTATTTTGCAATATCCGGCAGACATGCAGGACGGCCACACCACGGATTAATAAGGCAACGCAGCCAGCAAAGACTCTTCCGGCTGCTCGCAGGGCAAAGACTTCCCGATAAATTTTTCGATATCCGGCAGCACAAAAGATTCCTCGTCCGCAAATGAAATCGCCTCGCCCTCAAGCCCGGCCCGCCCGGTCCGCCCGATGCGGTGGACATAGTCCTGCGGCTCATACGGCAAATCAAAGTTAATCACATGGGACACGTTGTCGATGTGCAGGCCGCGCGCCGCCACATCGGTCGCAATCATGGCCTGAATACGCCCAGCCCGGAAATCCTCCAGAATGCGCTGCCGCTTACCCTGCTCCACGTCACCGGACAGCAGCAGGCAATGCACCCCCTGTTTGCGCAACGCCTCGGACAACTCACGGGCCGTATCGCGCCGGTTCGCAAACACCAGCACCCGATTCATCTCCGGCCGCCGCAACATATTGACCAGGATGCGGAACTTATCACGCACCGTGACAATCAAAATCCGCTGCCGTATCTTGTCCACAGTCACTTCCTCGGCCGCCATTTCCACCGTCAAAGGATCCGGCATCCACTGGCGCGCCAAGCGCATGACATCTTCCGAAAGCGTGGCGCTGAAAAGCAGCGTACGCCGCCGCTCTTTGGGCGGCAACTTGGAAATAATCCGCTTCACATCCGGAATGAAGCCCATATCCAGCATCCGGTCGGCTTCATCCAGCACAAGGATCTCCACATGCTTGAGGTCAAGCACATGCTGATTCTGGAAATCCAGCAACCGGCCCGGCGTGGCCGCCACAATGTCAAGAGGGCCCCGCAAAACCTCCTGCTTCTGCTTCACATAATCGATGCCGCCGTATACCGCCATACTGCGAAACGGACAATGCCGCCCCAACGCATGGGCGTCCTTGATGATCTGCACAACCAGCTCACGCGTCGGCGCCAGCACCAGCGCACGAGGCGCCCCGGGCGCGGCATCAACACGCGGATGTTTTATGAAATGGTCGAAAATCGAGATTAAAAAAGCCGCGGTCTTGCCAGTCCCGGTCTGGGCACGGCCGGTCAGGTTCCGTCCGGAATCGAGAAAAGGAAGCACCTCCGCCTGGATGGGGGTGCAATACTGGAACTTCATATCCGCGATGGCATGCATGAGTTCCGGCGGAAGGTTGAAATCATGGAACCGTTTGGAGCCTTCCTTGGGCGCAACATGGAAGTCCTCCACCGTCCAGGGGCGGGCCGGAGGACGGGGTGTCCGCGCGGCAGGCGCTACAACCGCATCCGACATGGCAGGCGCACGGTGCGCCTGCGGGTGCGGCCGCTTTTCATGCGGCTCATGACGCCGGGGTGATTTTTCCGGCACATGCGCATGCGCATCGGACTTCGGCACATGGGGGTGATGTTCCTTTTCGGCCTGCGGGAGCGCCCCATGCTTGTCCGCGGGCGATTTACCACGGGTAAGCTTTTTAACCATCGCCTTTATGAATCGAATGGGCATATCACGCTCTTGTCAGTTATCAAACATTAATCCGGCACAAACAAAAGGCGAACGAAGCGCCAAAAACACTTCGTTCGCCTTTATAATTATCACATCTGCCACGGGGTTAACCCCAATCTCCCAAAACCAAAGCCGGCATAAATCCAGCGCCACAATTAGCGCTTGGAGAACTGGAAGCGTTTACGCGCACCAGGCTGACCGGGCTTTTTACGTTCCTTCATGCGGGAATCACGCGTCAGGCATCCGCTCGCCTTCAGCACTTCACGCAACGAGGCATCCACCAGCAACAACGCGCGGGCCACCGCATGACGCAACGCGCCCGCCTGCCCCGCCACGCCGCCGCCGCTCAACCGGCCCGACACATCAAACTTATCCAATGTATTGGTCAACATCATCGGCTGCTTGAGGTAGCTGCGCAGGGCTTCGCTGTCAAAATACTCATCCAATTCGCGCTTGTTCACGCGCCATTTTCCGGCGCCAGGCGTCATACACACGCTGGCCACCGCCGTTTTCCGGCGGCCGGTCGCACAATATTTAACGGTTTTATCTGCCACGGTTCTCTCCCTTAACACACATCAACTTTTACCGGATTCTGGGCGGTATGCGAATGCGCACCCCCAACAAACACTTTCAACCTGCGGGCCATTTTGCGGCCAAGATGGTTGCCCGGCAACATCCCTTCAACCGCCTGCTTGATCATGCGATCCGCATGCTTGTCGCGCATGACGGCGGCCGTAGTCTCCTTCAAGCCGCTGCGGAACCCGCTGAACCGCTGATAGATCTTGGTTTCGTTCTTCCGGCCGGTCAGCTTCACCTTGTCGGCATTGATGACCACCACGAAATCCCCCTGATCCACCTGGGGGCTGAAGCTCACCTTGTTCTTGCCACGAAGCATTCCGGCAATTTTCACGGCCAGACGACCTAACGGCATCTCCTGCGCATCCACCAGATACCACGCACGGTCGGCACCCGGATCTTTTGGCAACGTTGTCTTCATGTTCCTCTTTCCTAAAAAAATTACAAAGACGGTAGAAGTTACGCGACATGGTCGGCAAAGTCAACAGCTATTGTCCAAGATTTTTATTAATCCGTGCGTCCTCGCTCTTGATCACATTCCCCCAGCGCGACTCCACATCGGAAAAATCACGGGTGATATCCGGCGCGGGCTTCGCCGCCGGCACGGGCTTGGCAACCGGGACCGGCGCCACACGCGGTTCAGCCGGCTTGGATTTCCAAAACGGTGTGGATTCGGGATCAGCCAGCTTGCTTTGCGACCACCCCTTCTTCCACATCCCCTCGGAAGCAATTGCCTGCCGACGACGCGCCGACTCATTGCTGATTTCATCCTCCGAATTGAGCACATACGGGGTGATGAACACCACCAGCTCATCGCGGTCCGTCTTGGACTCCCACGAACCGAACAACAGTCCGAGGATCGGGATCCGCGACAAAAACGGGATGCCGCTACGCGTACGGGTTGCGTCCTGTTTGACTAATCCGCCCAAAATGATGGTCTCCTGATTCTGCACGGCAATCGAAGCAGTCAGTTCACGACTCACAACGGTCGGCCAAGTATCGCTACCGATTTTCTGATCTGCGCCCAATATCTCATACTGCTGGGTGATTTCCATCAATACGAATTTGCGCTCATTGATATGCGGTTTCACTTTCAGGTGCAACCCCACCTTGCGGCTCTCCACATTGGGCTGCCACAAGCCGCTGCCCGAGTTGTCGGTAGTCGTATTATTGCCACTATTATTGTAATAATTGTTGCCAACATACGTCTGTCCCTTATAGAAATAGCGCTCCTCCGAGGAGTCAATCTTGGCTTCCGTATTATCGTGGGTGACAATCACCGGCGAAGCCAAAATTTTACTGCGACTATCCGTTTGGACCAGTTTGGCAACCACGTCCATATTAAGCCCAAAATAAGTCATGAAGTATTTCAACCCGGATCCGGCAAGGCTGGACTGAGAGTTCATAGCCGTGGCATCACCCGGCACATTATCGCCGCCGCCGCCACCGCCAGCAAAGGAATACACCGGCATTTTAGCGCCATGCTTCTGGTCATACGTCGTCATGGATCGTTGCACCCAGTCAATGCCGGTTGAATATCGCCGGACAGCGTAACCTGCAGAATAACCACTTCAATCAAGACTTGCGAAAGCATCACATCCATATCTTTAACGATCTCGGAAATTGCGTCCACGTCATTCCTACTGCCCATGATGATCACGGCATTGGTGCGCTTGTCAGCAAGGATTTTAATGTTATCCTTGGACAACTGCCCCACCTTGGACTTGCTGGCGGCGGACACCTGTGCGGTCGCCGCCTGACGCCGCTCAATATAATCACGCAACGCCGTGCTTTCACCGGTTCCGGCGGCGGGATTTGCCCCCGTTGATCCGGGTTTGGCATCCGACTTGGCGGCACTGCTGGTGGCGCCGATCAAATCATTCAACATCGTGGCAATATCCTCAGCCGTGGCATGCTCCAACCGGAAAACCTTCACAATCACATCCGGCGAGGTCTCCACATCCAGCACCTTGATTATCTTCTCGAAAAACGTCATGTTTTCACGCCGCGTCAGCAGGATCAGCAAATTAGTGCGCTCATCCGCCACAATCTTCACCTTGCCCACCAGCACGCCACGTTCCGCGCGCGCCGCCACATCTGCGGCCGACGCCTCCACCGCCACCGTGCGGCTGGGGCGGATGACACCAGGCAAACCCGGCTGGCTGACCACGCCCGGCGGACCGGAAAGCCGCTGCTGCGGAATGGTGGACGCCGCATCCTTTTGCTGGTCAGCAATCATCTCCTCCAGCCGCTGCTTGATATCTGTGGCCTTGGCAAAATGAATGGGAACGATAATGGGCTCTTCCCTCGCCTCCATCGGCTGGTCCACCATCTTCAACACCTCGGCAATCCGGTTGAGCGTGGCCGCCGCATCGGTCACGAGAATGCTGTTGATCCCCTCAAAAAGATGCACCTGCCCATATGAATGCTTGAGCGGCTCGACCACTTTTTGCGCATCGGCCGGAGCGATGTTGCTCAAGGGAATCATCTGGCTGACCAGCTCGCTGGTTTCCGGCAATGTCTTTTCGCTGTCATACGGTATGATCTTCATCGGCTCGGTGCGGGCTTTTTCAATGGACACCACGCGCAGAAACTTGTCGCCTGGATCCTTCAGAACCGCGATGCCATTCATGCTCAGGATTGTTTCAATGGCTTGAAGGTATTCATTCGTGGTGAGATCACCCTGGCTGCGCAGCGTGATATTGGCCTTGGGCAATCCGGGCGCCATCAGCAACGTGAGCCCCGTACGGGCGCTATAGTCTTCCAACACCATGTCCATCGGCGCATTGTTGAATTTGAGCTTCAGCCCGCTCGTCGGTTCACCGCGACGGGGCGTCTGGGCAAGGAGGATCACACACGGCAGCAATGCCAGGGCGACAACCAGCACCGGCAAGAAATTCTTTTTAGACCTGTTTTTTGATGCATGCATATTGCTAATCATGTTCATCATTCCCGCCTTGAACTGTTTCCCGTCCGCACCATCCCGTTCGTGCTTTTTCCCACAGCGGCCGGAGGTTTGCCCTCACGGATATATGCGCAATAAAGCTGGAACCGCCCCCGCAACGTCTTTTCGTCCTTTGGTTTAATCGTCAATTGACGAATATCCAACATAGCACCCTGCGACTGTAAATCAAAGAGGAAACGCACAAAACCATCCAGAGAGGCTTCCCAGTCACGGCACTCGATGGGCATCTCGTAAACCTCGCCATTCTGCTGCTCCGGCTCATTCTGCCGTTTAAGGATGGACACCCCATAGCGGCTGGCGGTCTCATCCATGAGCGAAAGCCAGTGGACTTCCATTTTCTTATCCGCGGGAAACACCGGCAGATTGGTGCTGACCTGCTTATATTCCTTCTCCCACCGCGCGCGGCCTTCAATCAGCCGGCGTGACTGCGTGATCTCGCCCTGCAGCTGCTGGCGTTTCATGCGCAACACCGAAGCTTCATCCACTTTGTCGCGCAGCATAAAATAGGTGCCGCCATAGATCGCCGCCGTCGCCGTCAACAGCAGGAGCATGGTCTCGCGCGGTGAAACGTGCATCATTCGGCACCATCCTTCCGCAGCCGCAAGTCCATGTCAAACACCTGTTTGCCACCCCGTTCCGCACGGGGCCCCTGCAAGGTGCACTGGGAAAACAGGAGGGATGCGTCCAGCTTGTTTTTAAAATCATAGACCCCGCCCACCTGGCGGGCCTCACCGGAAATCTTGAGCCCTTCATCCTGCCGGTAGGTGCAGGATGTCAACAGCACATCCGCCGGCAGCAGCGTGGCGATCTCCCGCAGGCATTCCAGCACGGAAAACCGGCGGTCCATGTATTGCCGGATCGACACGACACGGCGCTTCAGCTGGCCAGCTTCGTTTGCCGGGACGCTCAGGGACTTCTTCTCCTGTTCAAGCAAGTTAAAACGCGTTTGCTCATAGAGATATCCGCCGCCCATGGCCGCCGCCAGAATGACCCAGCCGGCAATGGCCGCCACCGCCCCCTGCCAAGTCCGACGGCGAAACTTGCGCAACGCCTCCTGGCTGCGCCATGAAGCGGGAATCAGGTTGATGCCGCCGCCGGCCGCCAGCCGGCGTGCAATGCCCTGGGAAAGCTCTGGCAGCTTTTCAAGCGATTCCATCGCCACATCCATGAACCCCTCGCTCCGCAACCGTGCCACCACACCCTGCGGTGCAGGCTGATTCCGGCCCGGATACCATATTGTGATCGAACAGCCGCTGCCGGTGCCATGCTCAAGCTCCAGCGTCATCACCGTCAGCGCCACCTCGCGGGCCAGCTCCTCCTCATAGGCATCGCGGGGCAGGCCCGCCTCACCCGTCAAAGGCCGAAAGACCAACGGCAAGCCCTCCTGAAAGACCATGATCTGGGGCGTATGCGGATCGAGCAGCAGAATCAAGTGCCGGCCGGTCGCGGGAATCAGGTCGCCATCACGCAGCAGCTGCCACCAACCCAGCACGGCGGCATCCACCCGCGCCGGATATTGCCCGGCCGCATAGAGCGCCGCGCCTGTGTTTTCAATCTGGGTCGACAGGCAGGCGGCGGCCAGCACCAGCACATGCTCCTCCGTGCGCTGCAACTCCTCATGGGACACCACCATGTTTTCAATGGGAAACGGCGCAACCTTATCCATCTGCAGCAGCACCATACCCTGCAACTCATCGGGCGTGGCAGCCGGCAGATGCAACACCCGCAGCATCATCTGCTCCGTCTCCACCGCCAGCGAGATCGAGCCGTGCAAGGATGCGCATTCCTGCCTGATTTTTTCCGACCGCTCCTTGAAGGCCGCGTCATCATCCGTAACAAGGGGCAAAACACACCGTCCGGAGGCGACAGGATGCAACGAGCCCTTCGATTCCGAAAGGCTCGTCCATTCCATCTCCTCACCGCGTATAATCAACCCGGTCAACCAGTGTTTACCCATAAACCGCTTCACTCCTCTTCCCACCACCTTTTAATCGTGATCTTCCCGCCACCGGCATACTCCGCGATACACTGCACCGTACGCCGCACCCCGCCCACCTCGCCCACCGAGGTGATGCGGCAAATCGTGGCCTCCGCAGTCGTCAGATACCGGCTGGTCCGCGGCACATTCAAATTCGGAATCCGCTTCAGCGCGTCCTGTTCATTTTCAAACAGTTCCGACTGGCGCTTGCCTTCGCCATCCACCCAGCCTTCGCGCTCCTGAATCACCGCGCCGGCCACCACATCATCCACGTCCGGCAGAGTCATCATCACCCGCGCCGACGCGGAGTTCACATTGACCCGTCCATCATCACCATAAGTGGTCAGGAGGTCGGCGATGCCCTCAACCCGCACCGGTCCCTCCTTGTCGTTCATCGTCTTTTCCAGCACACCTCCGAATAATATCGCCCGATTGAACCCCTTTACAAGCAGAAGTTCTTCCACAGTGCCGAAAGACCGGTTGGCCGCCCGGTAGGGTTCCGGCAACGTTTCATAATAATCACGTGTTTCCGCGCCATTTGCCCGCGGTTCATCATCCGCATCAATCCAATCCATAAACGAGTCAATCAGCTCCGGCCAAAGACCCAAATCCTCGGTAATCCCACCCACTTCGAGGATACGTTCCAGGTTTTCCGCCACTTCATCTTCATTGCGGTTATTCGCCAGATCCAGGTTGTTGATATTCCGCCGTGCGGGTTCGGGCACGATATCCAGGGTAATGGTCCCTTCGCCCAACGGCTCCACCAACCCGCGGATGGCGCCCCTTTTGAGACGTTTCGCATACTCAAACCAGCGGTCCCCCTCCTCCCCTTTTTCCTTGGGATCACCGGTCACCTTGGCCTGCTTGTCGAGCAGCATCCGCGCCATCTCCATGCCCGATTGCGCGAGATAACCGGCCTTGGCGCGTTTCCGGTAATAAGAGGTCAAGCGGCTTTCCACCTGCGCATCAAAAGCCATCGAGGTGATGAACATGGCCAGCAACCCCACCACCCAGATCACCACAATCAGGGCCGAGCCGCGGCAGGAACATGTCGATTGCAATCGGCTCATTTCGGCCCCACGTTTCTGCCCGTGAACAAATCACCCTTCCCGAGCTGAGTCTTGTCGCCCACACCACCCACCGTGATGGCGGAACTGACCCCTCCGGAATCTTTAGCAATGGGGATGCAGACCACGCGTCTGACCTCAACCGGATCCTCGCCCTTATCCAGCGGCTTCATATACAAGGTCAATTCCACATATTGGGGAATCCGGTTGGTGTCCTTCCATTCATCGCTCCACTCGATGGCCTTGTCATCCTTGGCATTTTTGGCAGCCGTGGGATCTTCCACGCGGCAGTTGAACCCCACGATGCCGCGCGCGATCAATACCGGCTTGACGTCTTTCTCGGGATCAAAATTCTCCGGCAGCCCCCGCAGCCGCCAGGCTTTCACCGACACCGCGGATTCGCCCGAACCTTCGTCTTCAAGCGTGAACACGATCCGGTGGGGTGCGCCGCCTATCGGGCTTTCCGTGCCGATGAGGGCGGAACCCATCTTGACCCAGCTGATGCTGTCGCGCGCACCGCTGCCGTCACCATCGTCCTTCAACCAGAAGCCGCAGGCCCCGTCAGTGTAGTACGAGGAACGAAGCCCCATCACAAGCTGCTCCATCACATAGTCGGCATGGCTGATGTCATCGCTCAGCTGCTGGGATTTTTTCCATGCAGTGGTGACCACGGAAAAACACATCCAAGTCACCGACATGGCCACGGCCAGCAAGGCCACGGCCAACATGATTTCCAACAGCGTAAAACCGCGGCGGCGAATCGGGGCTGTCATTTCTTCTCCCGCTGGTCTTCCGTCAGGTAAACGTACTGGACCATCTCCTCGCGCCAGGCCTTGCGCCGGTCGGTCCAGCCGACAGAGGTGCGGACCACATAAAGCCCGTCATCGTTCTTGGTGTCCTTTTTTTCATCCACCGTGCGCTCAAAGGTCATATCCTTATAGGTCTGCGGCGACACCTTGATATCTTCAAGCGCATTGGTGGGGAAAAGCGGATGTTCGGCAAGGGCCAGCCCGAAAGTCCACTGGACCGTCTGGAAATTACGGGCGGCTTTCATGACCGCCAGACAGCGCGACGCGCCGGTCATCATCACGGCCAGCCCGGCGCCCAGGATGGCGATCGCCAGCAACACTTCCACCAGCGTCAGCCCGCTCCGCGATTTTTCTTTTGAATGGAAACCCATCACGATCCCGCCTGTTTATTTAACCTGGGCTGTCGCCAGCGCATCCACGGTGATACGCACCTCGTCGTTTTGCGAATCCGCAATCTTAACGACATAGGGATGGCACCGGCCGTTGCTGCGATAGATGACATCACACGCGCCATCCCGCATCTGCGGCGCGTCCTCGATTTCCACCGATACAATCCTCACCCCATCCAATGAACGTTTCAGCTCGGGGATCTCCGGCGCGGCCGTTCCAATGGCAGCCGCCGCATTCGTGCCGGCCTGGACCACGCCGTTTGTCGCCGGGTTCTGACCGGATTCCGGCACCGGCGGCGCATCCGCCTCTTCATCACCCCGGGCCGGGCGCCGCGCCGGATTCAGCGCCTGCACGCCTATTTCCGCATTATCGAGATTGATGTGCAAACACAGATCTTTCTGCGAAATCACGGCCATGCTGCGGGCATAGCGCCCCGCGCTGACAAAGGTGCGGGCCGCGGCGCGCAACTGGTTCCCGCGCATTGAACGGATCATGGAAGGCACCGTGATCGCCACGGCAATGCCGATGATGGCCATCACAAGCAGCAACTCAATCAGCGTAAAACCGCGCCGCATATCAGATCCATCCCGGCACGGCTTACCAGCTGGTGATATCATCAGCGGTGCCCTGTGCCAAATCCGGCCCGGCGGAAATAACCTTGTACCCGCCATCCGCCTGTGTGTATGCAAACTGTGTGCCCCAGGGATCCAGCGGCAACCCGCCCTTGATATAGGGACCGCTCCAGTTGGGCGCCCCGTCATTCTGGATCAGGGAATTCAGCGATGGCGGATAACGGCCCGTATCCACCTCGTACAGATCGATGGCCGAAGAGAGCCCCGCAATGCTGGCCCGCGCCGCCTTTTTCATAGCCTTCTCCTGCTTGCCGGCCAAGTTGGGCACAATCACGGCCGCCAGAACGCCCAGAATGGCCACGACCAGCAAAACCTCCACCAGCGTGAAACCCCCGCGTTTTTCTGTCTGTTCCCGAGTTGCTTTCATATGGATGCGTCCCTTCTTTTTATAAGTTCAATCCGTTCGTCACACTGAACACCGCCAGCAGAATGCTGATGGCGACAAAGCCAACCATCACCGCGACCAGGACAATCAAGATGGGCTCCAAGGCGGTTGTAAAAATCTTCACGCTGCGGACGAGGTCATTCTCATACCGCCGCGCTATATGCGTCAGCGCCCCCTTCATGTCGCCGGTCTGCTCGCCCACCGCCAGCATGTCGATCATGGTGGCCGGCAGCACCTTGCCGGCCGCCAGCGGCCCGGAAATCGAATGCCCGTCCGTGACCCGCTCGCGCGCCTTGTGGATTTCGGCGCTGATCACCGAGTTTCCCGCCGTTTTTTCCACAATCGCCAGCGCCTGCAGCACCGGCACGCCGTTGCCCAGCAATGTGCCCAAGGTCCGCGAGAAATTGGCATAAATACTGGCCGCCACAATCCCTTTGACGAGCGGCATCTTGAGCAGCATCTGGTCCCACCATAAGCGGCCGCGTTCGGTCTTCAACGCGCGGTTCGCCATGATGACGGCAATCGCCAGCACAATGGCCATCGCCCAGCCGTACTTCACCATCCCGTCACTCATGCCGATCAGCATGCGGGTCGGCAGCGGCAAAGTCTGGCCCATCTGTTTGAACATCACCTGGAACTTGGGCACCACGTAAACCATTGAAAAAATCAAAGTCCCCGTCCCCATCACCAGGACGATGACCGGGTAAATGAGCGCCATGACCACTTTTTCCTTGGTCTCCTGCACTTTTTCATAATGCATCACCAGCCGGCTCAACACCTCATCGAGGGCGCCGCTGGCCTCACCCGCACGAATCATACTGATATACAGGGATGGGAAACTGGCCGGATGCTTGGCCATGGCCTCGGAAAGGCTGGCACCCTGGATGATATCATCCCGCAGCGCGGCCACAATGCGGTCCGCCGCCGTTCCGGCCTTGCGGCCCGCAATGCTGTTGAGCGCATGCCCCAGCTTCATGCCCGAGGCCAGCAGGTCGCTGAGCTCGGTAGTGAACAGCAGCAATTCGCGACTGACCATTTTTTCAACACGCCGCTGGAATGAAAAACGGCGGCGCGGACCCGCCGCGACCGCCATGGCAGCAGCCGCAGTTTTCTCCACGACCGAAACCGGGACGTGCCCCATGCGTTCGATCTGGGCCAGGGCGGCGCGCCGGTCAGGGGCATCCACCATACCCTCGATCTTGTCGCCCTTGCGGGTCCGTCCGTTATACATGAAAACCGGCATTGTCCGTCTCCGGCGTATCAGCCGCCACCACAATTTTATTCGTTTTCTTCCGTCGCGCGCAAGACTTCCTCGATGGTGGTGACGCCGCCCAGCACCTTCAACCATCCGTCATCACGCAACGTCTGCATGCCCTGGCTGATCGCCATCTGTTTAACCTTGTTGGATGAGCTGCGGGAGGTGACCAGGGAGATAATCTCGTCCGTCACTTCCAACACCTCGAAAATGCCGCGCCGTCCGCGGAACCCGGACTGGCGGCAGGCCTCGCAGGCGGACGGTTCATAAATCGTGTGGCCGGGCAGCAAATTCAAGGGGAACCCGATCTCCTTAAGCGCGGCGAGGTCCGGCACCACCGCCTTGCGGCAGGCGGGGCACAATTTGCGCACCAACCGCTGCGCCACCACGGCCACCACGGCCGAAGCCACCAGATAGGGCTCAAGCCCCATATCCAGCAGACGGGTGAATGAAGCCGGCGCATCATTGGTGTGCAGAGTGCTGAACACCAGATGGCCGGTCAAAGACGCCTGGATGGCAATTTCCGCAGTTTCCATGTCGCGGATTTCACCCACCATGATGATATCAGGGTCCTGCCGCAGGAATGACCGCAATATCCGTGAAAAGGTCAGGCCAATGTCCGACCGCACCAGCACCTGGTTAATGCCGGGCATCTCGTATTCAATCGGCTCCTCCGCCGTAAGAATGCGCACATCCATGGTGTTGATTTCGTGGAGATAAGCGTAAAGCGATGTGGATTTGCCGGAGCCGGTCGGCCCGGTCACCAGGATGATGCCATTGGGCCGGTTGATGATCTTGGTGATCAGCTTTGAATCCCGTTCATTCATCCCCAGTTCCTCAAGACTGATGAACTGGCCCTTGCCCTGCAGCAGACGCAGACTGATGCTCTCCCCATGCACCGTGGGCATGGTGGAAACGCGGATATCCAGGTCGCGGCCCTGGATGCGCAAGCCGATGCGGCCATCCATGGGCAGGCGCTTCTCCGCAATGTCCATGTTGGCCATCACCTTGATGCGCGAGATAATGGCCGCCTGGATCCGGTTGAGCTGCAGCGGCACAGGGGTCTGGTGCAGCACGCCGTCAATCCGGTACCGGATGCGCAAGGCGTCCTCCATCGGCTCCATATGAATATCGGTCGAGCCCTGCTGGAAGGCCTCCCATATGATCTGGTTCACGAACTTGACGATGGAAGCTTCCTGGTCCAGCTCACCCAAGTCCGCACGTCCGGCCAATTCTTCGCCGGAAACCTCAAAACGGTCATCCTGCATGATGCGGTCCACCGTCTCGGCGCCGACCCCGTAGAACATCTTGGACGCCTTGGCAATATCATCGGACGGGCACAGCGCCAGGCGCACACGCATCCCCGACGCCGCCCGCAACGCATCCGTCAAACCGGGGTTAAGCGGATTGTTGGTGGCCACCAGCAGCATCTGGTTTTCCATCGACACCGGGATGACATTGTACTGGAAGACCGCCTTCGGCGGCAGTTTTTCAAGGACCTCACGGTCGATCGTCATGGTGGCGAGCTTGACACAGGGCAGGTTCATCACCTGCCCAATGGCCTCCAGAAACCCCTGCTCGGTCGCATAGCCAAGCCGGACCACGGTCTGGGTGATATTCTCACCGCCGGACTGCACTGCGCCCAACAGTTCAAAGATCTGCTCCGGCTGGAACAGATTGGTCCGTTTGAGCAACTCCGACAAATAGGATGTCGCCGCTGTTGTCATGCCATGCCCTTTTCCCGCAACTTGTTAAATCAACCTCAAATGGAAAAATGCCGTATTTTTAAAGATACCGCCGGCGGATCGAAATATCCAGCCTAAAAAAGACATGCGGCACCGGAGCGCCGGGCCGGCCCCCCGGCAGCAAATCAAGCGGACTTACGCACCAGACGCGTGCCATACTCCCGCCACGCCGCACACCCCGGAAACATACGCTCCATCCGCCGGAACTCCGCATCATGCACACGCCGCCCCACACCGCGCTGCGCAGCCAAGGATGCGTGCAGCATTTCGTGGAACACAATATACCGCACAAAATCCACCGCGACATCCGGCTGGTCCAGCATGGGATGGATACGGATGCAGCGCGTCATCCCGCACCATGAACCAAACCGCACCACCCGCGAACGATGCCACCACCGTCTCCTGGCCGTGGCATGGCGGCCCCATCCGATCTGAAAATCACGAAGCTGGTTCCCGAAAAAACGATGATTGATCTCCTGCGCAAGCTGATCGAGCTGATAGGTACAGCCCCTGGCATTCAAACAACGGACTTCACGGCCGCCGGCCGACGCGGCAATCGTGCGGGCATAGGCACTGACCACCTGCCAGTCTTTGCGCCGACGCATTGCCAGAAACCCGCCCAAAGCCGACCAGACGGTTCCAGGCGCCTGGCGGAAGGCTTCATGCACACGCACCGTCCATCCGCCGCCGGACATCGGACGGACAGAGGCCAGCGAAACACGGTTCCGGGTGAAAACCAGCCGCACCGGGCATTTCGCCGCATGCGCCAGCCCCGGCTGCCAATCGTGTGCATCCATGATCATCAACCCCCAGCGTTTCAACTTAGAGCCTATCCGAAAACCCATTGGCCAGCGGATTTTCGGATAGGCTCTTAATCAACCGGGCGCCGCCCAGCGCGCAAAAAAGCCGGTCGGCAGCGCGCATTGGCAGGCCGGCTGCCGCAACACCATGGTGCCGGATTCGATCCTGCCGTGGAACCGCGCCTTCCACGGCAGCAAAAGGTTGGCCATCAACGGCGGCGAAAAACCAAGGGTATGGCAGGTGAACAACACAAACCGCGGCGCATCCGAGGTGACCGTTAAAAGCAGGCTCATCAACTCCAGCAGGTGCTCCTCAATGATCCACTTTTCGCCATGGGTGCCCTTGCCATAGCTGGGCGGATCCAGGATCAACCCGTCATACTTGCGGCCGCGGCGCTGCTCCCGGGCAACAAACTTGCGCACATCATCCGCGATCCAGCGGATGGGCGCATCCTCCAGCCCGCTGGCCGCCGCATTTTTGCGGGCCCAGTCATTAATATCCGGCACCGCATCCACATGGCAGACATCCGCGCCGGCATCCGCCGCCACCAGGCTCATGGCGCCGGTATAGGCGAACAGGTGCAGCACATTGCACGGGGTCGCGCGCTGGATCTGGGCGCGCACCCAATCCCAGTGGCAGCTGTGTTCGGGGAAAAAGCCCATATGCCCAAACCCGGTGGGCTTGATCAAAAACGTATAAGGGTCCCACTTGACCGGCCAGCGGTCCGGCAGGCGCCGCTTGAATTCCCACTCCCCACCACCGGTCGAATTACGGTGATAGACCCCCGCCGCCTTTTGCCAGAGCTCATTGCGTTCGCGCTGCCACAGCGCGACCGGCGAAGGCCGGTCAAAGGAAAATTCGCCAAACCGCTCCAACCGGCTTTCATTCCCCGCATCGAGATATTCATACTCCGCGCCGCGTTGTGCCGTCAGCTCCATGGTTTTCCCCTAAATGCCGTCACTTTACAAATCCCACCCCCGCAACCGCAATCCCTTAATTCAAAGCCGCCAAATTATCCGGGAGTGCGTTTCAAACTATCGGCAGACGGCGCAAGGCTAACGCCCTGCCCTGATCCGGTATGATCCCCCAGAATTCGTCGCGTTGTGTTCAAGGATTTCCGCGGCTACCGGAGTCGGCGGTAAATTTGTAAAAATCACAACCCACTGAATATTGGAGCCCAGGCCAACCGCACGCTCAAGATACTGGGTTGACAGGATCCCGCCATGCCAGAGAAGATGCGCATCCGTTCCATCGCAGACAAAAGAATCAAAGCCCAGAAAAGATGCCGGATTGGTCGGATCCGTATCCGCAATCCACTCCTGCCAGGTTGGCATGCCGTCCTTATCCTGGTCATTCAAAGCCTCTGTAGTCCATTCCTGATTGGTCAACCCGTGGTCGGCCAGCCACTGTTCCGGAACAGGATCGGCGTTCGTTGTCAGATTCATGGCGAAGACCGCCGCCACCGCACAGGATTGCGTCATTGTCAACTGCAGCGGGTTGTCCGCAGAGACAAGCGTGCCGGTCCAGCCTGTAAAATGCCAGTAAGGCAGGGGTTGCGCATTGATCTGCACATTGCTGCCCGCACCCGCCCATCCATCCGGCACGCTCACCGTGCCGCTCCCGCTCACGCCCGTATCCAGCCAGTAGTTGGTCGTCCAAATCCACGTCAGCGTGGCGCTGTTCGTCAATTCCAATGTCACATGGGTGGCGCTGTCTGGCGTGAACGCGTTGCCTGACACGCTGGCGCCAACACAGACATATTGAGTCGCCTGCACGCCCTCATACACCGCCGTGTTGGTAATGAATTGGCTCAGCGCCGCACCCCAGTTGGTCGTCACGGTGCCGGGCAGCGCCCCGCCATGCGGAGAGTCGACCGTCAGGGTGCAGGTGCCAAGCGCAAAGTTCGCGGCGAGGGTGCGCGCGCCGTCCATCGGCACGGCGACCGGATTGTCATTGGTGTTCAAGCCCATGACATCCCCCGACCACCCCGCGAAGCTGTGGCCGGCGGATGCCGAGGCCAGCGCTGAAGTCACGACACCCCCGTCACACCAGCCGCCACTATCCGCCACCGACCCACCAGACCCTGCGCTCACGGTCAGGTTGTACTGCGTTTTCCACAGCCAGCTGAGCACCGCGTTGTTGGTCACCGTCATCACCATGCTGGCGGACGCGCCGTCCAGCGGATCGTTACCCGCCATCGCCCAACCCGTGCACACATACTGCGTCATGCCTTGCGTATCAGGTGTCACAACCCCGTTCGTCAGCACCGCACCGTAACAACCTGCATTTATCCCAACCGGCGGATTGGGCACCCCATGCGCCGATATAATCTCCAATGAACACCCGTCAGGCACAAAGCTGGCAGCGATGGTGTGGTCCATGTCAACCGCGGCAAAGGTGCAGGCATCTGTCACACCCATGGAAACACCATCCACCCGCACATCCGCAATCCCATAGTGTTCGTCGGCACTGATGGCAAACGCCCGGCCGTCGCCATACACCACATCCACCACCCCTTCAGGATTGATCGTGCCGCCTGCGCCCGCACTGGCGGCCAGCGTGTAATGATTGACCTCAAAATTCGCCGTCACGCCGATGTTGCCGGTCACGCTCAAATCCGCGCGCGGATTGTTCGTGATGCCGTCGCTCCAATCCACGAAGTGGTGGCCGGCATCCGGCACCGCCGTCACCGCCGTGCCGCTGCCGCCCTGCCGCACCGTCTGCGGACTCGTGCCGCTGATTGCACCGTTCGTGCCGGCAATATAGATCAGCGTGTTGCTGGGCGCATACTCGTAAGCACCGATATCATAACCGGCACCCTGCGGCCGTGGCACCCCTTCAAAGTCTGCCGCCGGCGCATCCGTGACGGTGCCGGCATCCTTGCAGGGGCTGTTGGTCTGGAGATGCAGGTCATCGTCCGGGGTGCCGGCAATATGATCGGCACCGGCTTCATCCACCAGCAGCGGATCGCCGTACACATGACCGCCTTCGTCAGTCAGCGTGCCGGATATGCTGGTCCAGTCACCCAGTGTGGTGCCCGGCACCGCACAATTCTTATAAGTTACCCTTCCCGCGGACGGCACCCTGAGCTGGATGCCGCCGCCACGGATAATGCAGTTGCGCAGGCTCAGGCAGGCGGAACTGCTGCCGGCGGTGCCGGCCCCGATCACGCCACCGGGGCCACCGGTATTACTGACAAACGTGCAGTTGGCAACCACCGGCCCCGACGAAGCGGAGCCGCGGATGGATGCCAGCGTTGTGGATTTGCTGGTGGATTTCCCGCTGGCTCTGCCGACATAGATATTCCCCGAAAACAGGCAGTTCCTGACTGCCGCATAACGGTTGCCGCTTCCCGCCAGCACCACCGCGCCGTTGAGGACAGCACCGGTGGCGCAGTTGCCGTAGAAAGCGCAGGACTCAACCGCCAATGCATTCGTCCCGTTGTTATAGTAGTAGATACAGGATCCGCCATCGCCGCCGCTGGCGTAATTACCCACAAAACTGCAGTTGCGGACCGTCATCGGGCCCGCATTGTTGGCCACCACCGCCCCATGCCCGGTGCCGGTGCCATAGCCGCCCTGCAGCCGGACGCCGTCGAGCGTGCCCCCCGCCACGCCGGTCACGATTTTATTGATGTTGTCGGAAACACCGGCATTGCCAATCTCGCCGCTGAGGACCGTCACATTCGCAACCCAGTCACGCTCCGCGCGCACCGTTTCCGAGCCCTTAAAGCCGCCGTAAACCGGCACATTGGCCTTGAGCGCAAAGGTGTTGGATGCACTCAGGCCGGGTTTGTAAGTGCCGGCCGCCACCCATATCTCATCGCCCGCAGCGGCATGCGCGAGCGCATTGGTCAGCTGCGTATAGGCATGCGCCCAGGACATGCCGTTATTGGCGCCCGTGGCGTCCGCCTTGACATAACGCACCCCCGCATTGGGCGAAAAAGACGCCATCACACTGATGTTGCTGGCCACATTCATGTCTGTGCGTGGATTGACCGTGCTGCCGTCGCTCCAGGCCAGGAAACCATACCCGCTGTTGGTCACGGCGGTCACCGCGCTGCCGCTGCCGCCATAGTTCACGGTCTGCGTGGCCATGCCGCTGATCGTCCCGCCCGTATCGGCGGCATAGATCAGCGTATACTGGTTGGGCGCAAAACTGGCAGCCACCCTGATGCTGCTGGTCACGCCCGAATCCGTGCGCGGATTGGCCGTGCCGCCATCGCTCCAGCCCACAAAGTGGCAGCCGAGGTCCGGCACTGCGGTGACCGCGCTCCCGCTGCCATTCTCAACCACAATCTGCGGACTTTTTCCGCTGATGGCGCCGTCAGCTCCGGCCATGTAAACCAGGGTGTAACAATTGGCATTGGTGAAACCGGCACTCACCGTGATATTGCCCGTCACATTTGTGTCCGTGCGCGGATTGACCATGACCCCATCGCTCCAGCCCGTGAAGCCGCAGCCGGCATCGGGCAGCGCCGTCACCGCCGTGCCGCTGGCCCCATAGGACACCACCTGCGTCGTGGTTCCGCCAACCGTTCCATTTGCGCCGGCGGCATAGGTCAATGTGTAGGTGTTGATCGCGAAATTCGCCATTACAGACCGGGCCTGGTCCATCGCCAGCAACACCGGATTGTCGTTGGCATTATCCGCCGGCACATCGCCCGACCAGCCCGTGAAATGATACCCGGCAGACGGGGCTGCGGTGACCGAACCGCTGCTGCCCGCCGCATACCAGGCATTCGCCGGCAGCACGGATCCATTGACATCCGCCGATGCGGCCAGCAGATATTGCGTGTTGAAGCTGGCGGTGACCGTCCGGGCCACATCCGCCGTGATGGAATGGGTCTGCGCGCCGCCATCCGACCACGCGGCAAACGCATACCGCTCGCCCGGCACCCCGTTATTCTGCGGGCTCGGCACGCTGACCGTATAGATGGAATTGCTTTCACACGCGACGGTGCACGGCGCGGTGTTGCTCGTGCTGTTCACCAGCACCGCCAGGCCGGCCGGGCTGGTGGCCACGGTGACCAACACCGTGCTGTTGATGGTGTAGTGCTCATAGGCACCGCAGTCGGGTGCGGCGCCTGCATAGCGTTCATCGTTGATGCCGGCAATGACCACCCCCGCGTCGATGGCCGGGCTGTTATCCGCCAGATGGTAGTTCCCGCTGGCAGGATTGACGAGATTCGGATTGGCCTCACAGGCGCTGGCCAGCCAGGGCAACGCATTGGTGGCCGCCGCCTTGGAGTTATACGTCGTGCTGCCCAGCTTGAAGAAGTAGCCGCTCTGGCGGTAGATGAAGTCGTTGTCGCACTGGATCGGGTCCAGATAGGTCTGCCACACAGACCAGCCGTTGACCGTCCCGCACCAGATATTATTGGCCAGGAAAAGCTTGCGCCAGTCGGCATACTGCACACGGAAGGCGCCGGTGTTGGCCATGGGCGTCCACCCCGTATTGTGGTAAAAATAGGCCCAGCCGGTCACATCGCCCGTGAACTTGTTGCCGCCGTTGGACTTGACCGGATAGCCTTCATACCCATCCTGGGTCACCGCCATCGAGGTGCCATGCCTGAGCACATTGCGGATGACATACAGCGGCCCGCACGTGCCCTGCGCTATGGAAATGCCGCTCAGGCAGTTTTCCAGCACATTGTCGAAGATGCGCGCGTTCACCGGATAGCCGTCGGTCTCGATGAAGTCGTCGCACACCCCCGTGATCGTATTGCTGTAGAAGTCGCTCTCGCTGGTCGAGCTGACGTTCACCGGGAAGGCGTCCGGGCAAAGGTGCATGCCGTCGAACAACCCACCAATGGTGTTGTTGCGGAACACCAGCCCGCGCCCGTCATAGGGCGTGTATACATAGACAGCCCCGCACTCAATCATGCCCGAATAATCATAGCCGTCAGGACCTTTCGGCAGGAAGCCCCAGCGGTTGCAGTCGTCCTTGAACCGGCAGTTCTCCACCAGCAGCCGGTCGGAGGTGCGCTTCAGCCCGATATAGGCGCCGATGTACTGGAACGTGCAGCCCGTGATCCAGGTGTCGCTGGCGGTGTTCACGTACACCCCCTTGCCCTGGTAGAACTGGAAGGTCAGGCCGCTGATGGTGACCCAGCTGCAGTCGCTCAGGTCGATGGCGGTGTCGCATTCGGCCACCTGGATGTCCACATTGTTGTCCGGCGTGAAGTCCGGGCACCAGATGTAAAGAGTTGAGCCGCCGTCCCAGTAGTAGGCGCCGGTGATGTTATGCGAGGCGAACGTGTAGGCCCCGGAATGCTGGCCGTCCAACTCCGCCTTCGTGGCTATCGGATACATCCGGTAGACCGTGCCGCTGTCGCGGTTGCGCCAGGCGACCAGCCATGGCATGGCCAACACGCCCGTGTGGTGGTAATACCCGCTGCCGTCGCTCACCCAGCCGCTCTTCATCAGGCTGGCCGTGGAGCCGTCCAGGATGGGCGTCTCATCCGCATAGGCCCTGACCACCAGAGGGTTGGCGGCTGTCCCGCCGCCCGGCGGCGTCAGCGACCCCTCGCGGTAGATGCCCCCGCGCATGACGATGTGCGTGCCTGCCGCCGCCGCAGAGAATGCCGCACCCAGCGTGGCCTTAGGCTGATCCAGCGTCCCCGGGTTGCTGTCCAGCCCGTTGGTCGCCACATAGATCTCCGTCACGGCCGGACCCATCACCCGGTCGGTCCGCGTGGTCACGCTGACCATGTTGGTGGCAATCACCGCCAGGCTGTTGTCCAGGAACACGCCCCTAAAGCGGTAGGCCGTGCCCGGCTGCAGGTCGAACGCCGAGGCCGCGTAATTCGTGAAGGTCGCAAAGTTGGTGCCGCTGCCGATCGGCACCGGATCCTGCAGCCGCCTCAGCCCGTTGGTCCGCATCTGGTAGAGCTGCACCCCGCCAATCTGCGCGCCTGTCCACCCGGCCGGAAGCTGCAACGTCACCCCCGCCGTGTTGTAATTCGCAAAGCCAAACCCGCTGCAGACCAGAGGACCGGCCGCAAAGACGCTTGTAGCCACCAGCGACAGGAGAAACATGCCGACCAAGAGGACTGCCGCCAACCAATGACCGTGATAAACGGCACGCTGCCGGAGGGATTTCGGATAAAATCCCGCACAGGCCAGACGACTTAAAACGCCGTGATTATCTTGCTCTTTCATGCCAGATTCCGACCCGATATAAGTGCCATCCCAGAGTATTCCACATAAAGTGTAAAGGGTTAATAATACGCCAAACCCTGCCCGTTTTCAAGCGCAATCCCCAGTTGAAACGAGCGGCCGACGGCAGTGAAATGGGGCATTCCCCCACCCTTAATGCAACCGTTGACCGAGATGATGGAGGAGTGTCTGGAGACAATCAACACACTGATGGCATCGACCTTAACCCGCAGTTACCGGGTTTGATCTCACCCTTTTCATTCAGCCCGGAATCGAAATGCGGCAGGATATCACTTTGGCTTGCCGCCATGTTCCAAAGCGCCTATATCCCAACCCCCGGCTCCATTATGATTTCCACCCGCGGGCCGTGCAGCCTTCACCGCATCGTTGGCGACCAGATTGGCCGGCAACGCCATGCCCCTGCCGATGGCGGGGCTGCCCGGCTTCAACTCAAGCTGGCCGGCGGCGGCATCCACCACCAGCCTGGCGGGACTTGAGACCGCAGAATGCCTGTCATAACCCAGAGCCTTCCATGCGGCCAACGGCATGATCTTGTCGCCATTATCCGTGCTGAACCGGTCAGCGACCAGGTTATAATCGCTCTCAAACCCAGCCGGATGGGGCGTGCCGATGGTGATGCTGCCCCGGAGCGGATGGTTGCTCATCAGGATATTGTTGAACACATGGTTGCTGACACAGCCCGGGGCCTGGTTGAAGGCCCAGCCGTTCCCCTCCAGGATCACGGTGTTGTTGACTACCCAGTTGCGCGAAGACGCCATGGCGCCATTGCATTTGAACATGGCGATACCGCTGTTGTTGCTGGAGGCAAAGATGCGGTTGTTGCGCACGATGGCATCGGTCACGCCGTCCATGTTGATGCCGGCACCCCCGTGGCCATTACGGTAAATGATGTTTCCCTCAATCACGCCGTCTGAAATAATACCGTCCTTTATCCAAGGCGTACCCGATGGCGGAATCATCGTAGCATCCCCGTTCATGTGCAGCCCGCAGTTGGCATTGTAGGCCAGGATGTTGTTCCGGATCACGAAGCGATCGCTGCTGTTGTTGTAATAAATACCGTGTTCGCCATTGCTCACCGAGGTGTTGCACTCAATACGCACATCATAGCAAAACGGCATAAAAATGCCGGTCGACACACTACCGGCAACATGATTACTCTGGATGCAGACAAACTGCGTGGAGCGGGCGTCGATGCCATAGCGGGGGGACCCGGTGATGCGCAGCCCCTGGACACGCCAATATGAAACCACGCAAGGCGCATCCCACGTTTCTATTTCCAAAACACCTTTGCGCCGGTTCTTCACGCCGGGCGCTTTCAGCACCACACGCGCATTGTCATCCGCCCGCAAGGTGATATAGGCATCCGCATTCCCGGAGACGCCGATGCGCGCGCCGGCATACGTCCCCTCCATGACAACGACCGTATCACCGGGCTTCACACGGTCCACCGCCTTCTGGATCGTGGCAAACGGTGAAGTGCGGCTGCCGGCATAGGCATCACTGCCGGCCATGCCGACATACCAGGTCCGGCCGGCATCAGCGGCCAGCGCCGATAAAAACAACCCCAGCATTGTCCACACACAGATTTTTTTCATGCATCACCTCTTGCCAGTCATATACCATAAACCCACCGCATGAAAACAGTCATTTGCGCAGCAATCCCGTAACGACACAGGTCGCAGGGTTCGGGGTTCAGGGTTCAGGAAATCGCCAATCTTCACATCTGCTATTGCTTTGTGGCGGCATGCCTTTATATGATGCCAGCAGTATATATTCAAAGCAGAGGAATTCATGAGCTTCATGGTGCATCTCGAAATCCAGCGTCCCAACCGGCCCAGCCTGCACTTCGATATTCCCGCCGGCGTCTATGCCATCGGCAGCGATAAAAAATGCCAGATCCACCTCCCCGATGACAGCGTGGACCCCCGGCATGCGTCCCTGTCCATCGCGCCCGACCAGTGGTGGATCGAAGACGCGGATTCGCTGTTCGGCACATGGGTCAACGAGAAACCCATCCAGGGCCGCCAGCAGATCGACCCCGACCAGGACATCAATATCGGGCCGTTCCGGCTTGTGCTCACAACGCTGGCAACCGACGCCACGCCGGAACCGGGGCCCGTGGCGGATGAAACCGAGACCGCCATCAGCCCCGTCACCACCCCGGTCGCCGCCTGGACACCCGGCGTATACCATGCCTTCAAGCGGCAGCTTTTCCTGGAGCTGCAGAACAAGCTGGACATCGCCCGCCTGTGGACACCGCAATGCGATGAGACCCGGCTGCGCCAGAAAACCCTGCAAATCCTGGGACAGGTGCTGGCCGTGTCCGGCGTGCTGATTCCCGACAACCTGTCGACGGAAACCATCATCCGCGAAATCTGCGAAGAAGCCATCGGCTGGGGACCCCTTGAGGATTTCCTCCTCGCGCCCGACGTCACCGCCATCATGGCCAACGGGCCGGACGCGGTGTACATCGAGAAAAACGGGAAGCTGGTCCTGACCGGCCAGAAGTTCATCAATGCGGATTCGCTGCTGGCGATGATCGGCCGCATGATCGCGTTCACCGGCCACCGGCTCACCCCGCAGCACCCCTGCGTCAACACCACCCTGCCCGACGGCTCGCAGCTGCATGCCATCCTGCCGCCGCCCAGCCCGGCCGGCCCCTGCCTGACCATCCGCAAATTCGCCAAACCGCTGAAAACCGCGGAGGCGCTGGCCCATGCCGGCGTGCTCACGCCGGAGATGCTGGAGCACCTGCGCGCCGCCGTGCAGCAGCGCAAGAACATCATCATCAGCGGCGGGCCCGGCACCGGCAAGACCACCCTGCTCAATGCGCTGGCCAACGAACTGCAGACCGGAGAGCGCATCCTTGTGATCGAAGATGCGGCGGAAATCCAGCTACCCGGCAAGCATGTGGTGCGCCTGCAAACCCAGCCGGCCGGACTGGACCATCAGGCAGGAATTTCCGCGCAGGCGCTGCTGGCGCAGGCCACGCGCATGCGGCCGGACCGGATCCTGCTCGGCGAATGCGCCGGAGCGGAAGCCATGGAGCTGCTGCACGCCATGTATGATGGCCACACCGCCGTGCTCACCACCCTGCAAGCCGCATCCCCGGCGGATGCGCTGGCCAAGTTTGAAACCCTGACCCTGATGTCCGGCGTCAACTGGCCCCTGGCCGTCATCCGCCGCCAGATCGCCGCCGCCGTGCATGTCGTGGTGCAGATCACCCGACAGAGCGACGGCGCCTACAAAGTGGCGGCCATCAGCGAACCCGTCGATGTGGATGCCTCCGGCATCCTCCTGCGGGAAGTGTTCTAAAAGCGTCTGAAGCCGTTTAGGCTGCAGGCTGAAGGTCTGAATTAAAGAAATTCGGCCCCGGAAATCGAGAAATCAAAAATCTTACATTCCCTGACAGTCTACAGTCTTGATTTCATCTCCCCGCTGCAAAACGCGGTAGGACCAGGGCCGACAAACCGCCCGCATGCCATCCTCCGGCTGAAAAAATAGTGGTTTGATTTGGTCGGATTTGGTTTGATTAGGTTTGATTTACCTTGATTTCTGCAGCTCGTGGCAGATGCAGAGACGTTAACTACGGAAGACGCCAAATATACGAAATCGGCAAAAGCCTGATTTTCGTGTGCGCTGTGCATTTTAAAGTTACCGCATACTCCTGTTGCTTTCATTGAACGCTCCACCTCAGTTCCCGATTCCCCTTCAGGACGCGGCGTTAATATCGCCCAACGACCAGATCATACACCCGGTTATACGTGGTTCGGGGCGGGGTCGGAAAAATAACGGAAAAATGCAACACTGTGAAACAGTTTGAAACACTCTGAAACACAAATTTTCCTGATTTTTTTTATTGACGTGTTTTTGCGGAAGAAGGAGAGGCAAAGAAGGAGGAAAGATTTTTAACTACGAAAGGGCACCAAGGGGTAATGTATTTCTTCGTTTTCTCTCCGCAGAACGCCCGCAGTGAGGCGCGCGGGTGCAACCCGACGGAACCCACGTCGCGCTCCTGCGCGTTGTTGGTGGAACTATTCAGCATCAAGTTGAATGAGTCATTGCGTATCGGCTTCAAACGTTCCAACGACGAAGCTTTTCGCCGTGTCCGGCAGGCAAAGATATATCTTGCCGGGGAGCTTCTTGCCTGACGCTGTGCCGAATTCCAATTGCATGGTGTAGCCTTTGGTAAATATTTCTATTTCGGGCGTGTGCTTTCCTGCCACTTTGTATTTCAAGTGAACGTGTGGCTGCCCAACACCACCAGCCGGCTTGACCACGAATTTCTTGCCATCAAGTGGTCCACGCATCACGAATGTGAAGACTGCAAACTCTTGGTCAGCAAAGAAGTCCGTTCCTTGCTTCAAGTGCAATATCCCGTGCGAGATACTCGCATCGTCGATTTTGAAGGCAACGCCATGCACCATTCCGTTCGCCGCTGCAGCAGGAATAGACGATGCTGTGACATCAGCTTCCCAAGCCGGGACTGGCGCTCCTTCCGCGCAGGCAAACGCAAGGGCAAGCACCATTGCAGCGATCGTCGCGGCCATTCTCATTTGTTGTGTCCTCCTTGTTTTTGTTTTTCTCGCAGCCAACACTGTATCATGCGTCACGCATCGCAACCCCCAACCACTCCCAAAATCGTGCAAAGCGTCAAACACTGCCCTGCCTGGCTGTGATTTTAGAGCCTGTCCGGGAACCCATTGGAACCATGATGGCATGAGTTTTCTTGCCGGGCAAGGCGCAAAAACAGGCTGTAGGCTGAAGGCTGTTAGCTTCACGGCTCAGCGGTTCGACACTTCGACGGTGCTCAGTGCAGGCAAAGCTCACCACAGGCCGGAGACTTCGCCCTACCCGGGGAAAATCAGATGAGTGGGGAGAGGCGTCTCTGCCGAGCCGGCCGCTGCGGGTGTTGGCCCCCGGCGCGCGCCTTGCGGACAAGGCAGAACCCGCCATGTCATGGCCCAGTGGGTTTTCGGATAGGCTCTAAATACGAATCCGGAAGCAACTGATCACTGAAATTATTGCGACGCAACCTTTTTTTCTGGTTGACGGCCGTCATTGCCAATCATACCGTTCAGTTGAATCTAGGCAGGATTTTGCAACGTCTGAAGTCAGGCTAATAAGTACTGTTCGGCGGAGGCAAGCAAGGAGCGAGACGGCATGAAGAAACGAGTGACGGGAATCTTGTGCTGGAAAACGCTGCCCTTGCTGCTGGCAGCCGTGGCTCCACTTGAGGCAGCCACGAATGTTTTCACAGTGGTCAACAGTGGGACATCCGCGTACGTAATCAACGGAGCGAGCAACCCGAACCTGGCATTAGTTCGTGGGTTCACCTACCTTTTTCAAATCAATGCAACAGGCCATCCGTTCTGGATTAAGACGATTCAAGGGAACGGCACGGGGAACGGCTATACCAACGGCGTTGCCGGAAACGCAACCCAGGTCGGTACGCTCATTTTTGCGGTGCCCACCAATGCGCCTTCACTGCTGTTCTACGACTGTCAGATCCACGCGGCCATGACGGGACAGTTGAACATCGAGGACCCGCCGGTGGTCCGCATTTCTAGTCTCGTCGTGCAGACCAATGTGGTTTTAATGTCAACGGGCACAGCTGCGCTCAACGTTCAGGTTGCTGGGAGATCCAACCTGATAACAGGCACATGGTTGCCAGTAGCTATTCTGACCAATTCGTATTCGAGCGGAACTAACACCACCGCAATCAACTTGCCCACAGAATCGGCTATGTTCTTTCAAGTTGATCAGACATTGCCATGAAATGATTAGGGGGCTATGTCGAAGGATGCGTAGCAGAACGGCTCAGCGGTTCGACACTTCGACGGTGCTCAGTGCAGGCAAAGCTCACCACAGGCCGGAGACTTCGCCCTTACCCGGGGAAAATCAAACAGTTGGGGCGAGGCGTCCCTGCCGAGCTGCGGGTATTGGCCCCCGGCGCGTGCCTCGCGGACAGGGCAGAACCCGCCATGTCATGGCCCAATGGGTTTCCAGACAGGCTCCAAGCTCAGTGCAGGCAAGGCAGGTCGACGGTAAAGAACTTCTTTCACCCGTGACACAAGGTCACGGGGATCGTGCCAGCATCCGCAATGTCATGCGCCCCCATCGCCCGCAACAGCGGCGAGGGAAACAGTTGACAGGGGTCAACCCAGCAGACGGTAGCCGATGCCGGGCTCGTTGCGCAGCAGGTGCGGCTGGTCCGCCGGATCACCCAGCTTCTTGCGGAGATGGTTCATATAGACCCGCAGGTATTGCGCCTGCTCCTCCGATTTCGGACCCCAGACCTCGCGCAGGAGCTGGCGGTGCGTGACCACTTTGCCGGCGTTCTGCGCCAGCACGCGCAGGAGCGCGTATTCCGTCGCGGTGAGATGGATCTCCTGCCCGCCACATTTCACCGCCCGCGACGCAAAATCCATCTGCAGCGGACCGCATTCGAAAAGAGGTTCCGTCACGTCCGCCGCGGCATGCCGCTGGATGGCGCGGAGCCGCGCGCTCAGCTCGGCGCCGTGAAAGGGTTTGGTGAGGTAGTCGTCCGCGCCCGCATCCAAGGCGGACACCTTGTCCTCGACGCCCTGCCGGACGGAAAGGACGATCACCGGAACCTTGCTCCATTCGCGCAGCCGCCGCAACACCTCGATGCCATCCATGTCCGGCAAGCCGAGATCGAGCAGCACGACGTCCGGCTTGCAGTGCGCAAGCTCAACCAGCCCGCCCTGGCCGGTCTCCGCCTCATAGATGCGGTAATGTTCAGCCTCGAGCGTCAGCTTCAGCAGGCGGCGGATCTGAATCTCGTCGTCAATCACCAGCGCAATGCGTTCCGGTGTTTCCAAGCTCATGAGACGGCCTCCGCGGCAAATTCGACGGGCACGCGCAATGTGAACACCGCGCCGCCGGCGGGATCATTGGCCACTTCGACCTGCCCGCCCATGGCCTGCACAAACCCCCTGACAATGGAAAGCCCCAGCCCTGTGCCGCCGGGCTTGGCGTTGGGCCCGCGGTAGAATTTGTCAAAGGCATGGTGCATCATCTCCTCCGCGAAGCCGGGGCCCTGGTCCGACACGCGCACCACCAATTGGTTTTCTTCACGCCGGGCAGTGACGCGGATTTCCGTCCCCGGCGGACTATATTGAGCGGCGTTGGACAGGAGATTGGACAGCGTGTGCTGCATCAACGCAAAATCCAGCTTGAAACTCGAGAGCTCCGGCCTGACCACAATCTTGATCCGGTGGTCACGGACCACATCCGCAATCTGCTCCAGGGCGGCATTCATCAAATCGTCCATGTCGCACCAGATCGATTCAAGATGCAGCCGGCCGGTTTCCAGCCGCGTCATATCCAGCAGGTTGTCCACGACCCGACGCAACCGGCGGACGGCGGTCTCGATTTCGTCGAGGAACGTCTGCCCGCCCTTCAGGGGCGAGGAGGCCAGCAGCACATTGAGCTCGCCGGCGGCCGTGGTCATCACCGCCAGCGGCGTCTTCAGCTCGTGCGACACGCAGTCGAACAGCGATTTGTACAGGCGTTCCGATTCCACCGCGACCCGCGAATTATTCGCCTCCTCCATCCACCGGTAGCGCTCGATGATGACCGCGATGTGGTCCGCCAGGGTCTCGACCAGGTCCCGCTCATCGACCGCCAGCGTCCTGGGATGCACGAACCGCACGGCCAGCACGCCCCATTTTCCCTGCGCGGTCTTCAGCGGCAGGTGCAGCCCCTCCGATTCCGGCAGCGTATCGGTGGAGCGCCCGGCGGTTTTCCCGTTGAGGAAGGACCAGGCGGAAACCGCTTTTTCCTTTTCACTCATGTTCCATGTGCCCGCCGGATGGGGCTGGGCAGTGAGCCCGCCGCCCGGATCGGCCAGCAGAACGGCTGAAGAGGCGTCGAGGAGCGTGTCCACCTCATGGATCACGCCGCGCAGCCCCTGATCGAGCGAGCCGCTCTTCACCGCGCTCTGCGCGATGCGATAGAGCGCCTGGGCGCGCTGTTCCCGGCGACGTTCCGAGGCCTCGCGCAACCGCAGGCGCGCGGTCAGCTCCCCGATCACCAGCGCGACCACAAAATACATGACGAACATCAGCGCATCGGAAACCTTGCCAATCCGGAAGGTGAAGACCGGCGGGATGAAAATAAGATTCCACGTCAGGGCACTAAACGTGGCCATCAGGAAAATGGCACGGCGCGTAAACCGTGTGGCCAGCAACACCACCGCCAGCAGATACATCAGCGCGATCGTCCAATATCCTATAAACCCTTCCAAATACCAGGAAAGCGCCGTGATGCCCGCCACCACGCTCAATCCGATCAGAGACTCCAGTTTCCAGTTCCCGGCAAAAAAATCCAACTTCAGCCCGGACGCGGAACCTTTGTCCGCCTTTTCGGCGCGAACCACGCAGATATCTATATCGCCGCTCTGCCGGATCAATTTATCAACCACCATCCGCCTGCCGAAAAGACGCGGCCAGAAGCCCACCAGCGGTTTTCCGACAATGATCTGGGTGACATTGTGCTCGCGCGCGATCCGGAGAAGCCCGTCAACGGGATCATCGCTCAGCCCGGTGACGATTTCCGCGCCCAGTTCACGGGCGAACGACAGATTCCGGACCAATCGTTTTTTCTGCTCCTCGGAAAGCGGCTGCGGCGTCTCCACATAGGCAGCCATCCACTGGGCATCCATGGCGGCGGCGATCCGCCGCGTCCAGCGGATCAGCGGCTCGGAATACGGGCCGGGGCTGACCGCCACCATCAGCCGTTCCCCGGATTTCCAGGGCCCCTCCACCTGATGCACGGTCATCGCCTCGCGCACGTCCTGCCCCACCTGGTCGGCGGTGACACGCAGCGCGATCTCCCGGAGCGCCGTCAGGTTCTCCTCGCGGAAGAAATGATCGGCCGCCGAGGCGGCACGTTCGCCCAGATAGACCTTGCCGTCGGCCAAACGCTCGCGCAAATCCTGTGGGGTGATGTCCACCAGCTGCAGGTCGTCAGCACGGTCCAGCAGGATATCCGGCACGGTTTCCCGGATATTTGCCCGGATGATCTGGCCGACCACATCCACCCGGCTTTCAATGTGCTGGACATTAAGCGTGGTGTAAACGTCAATGCCCGAATCGAGCAGCTCCAGCACATCCTGATAACGCTTGGGATGGCGGCTGCCGGGGACATTGGTATGGGCCAGCTCATCCACCAGCGCCAGCGCAGGCTTGCGCTCCAGAACGGCATCAAGGTCCATCTCGTCCAGCAGCACGTCGCGATAGAGGATGCGCCGCCGGGGGATGACGTCCAAACCCGCCAGCAGGGCGTCCGTCTCCCTGCGGCCGTGGGTTTCGGCATAGGCGACGGCCACGTCGCAGCCGTCCGCCTTGCGCGCCTGCGCCTCCCGCAGCATGGCATAGGTCTTGCCGACGCCCGGGCACATGCCGAGGAATATCTTCAACCGCCCGCGGCGGACACCCGCCACCTCCGACGCCTCGGCGGTGGCAAGCAGAAGATCAGGATTGGGCCGGCGTTCATCATTCATTGCAGTTCCCAGCTATAGAGCCTATCCAAAAACCCATTGGAACCATGATGGCATGAGTTTTCGTGCCGGGCAAGGCGCAAAAACAGGCTGTAGGCTGAAGGCTGTTAGCTTCACGGTTCAGCGGTTCGACAAAGCTTACCACAGGCCGGAGACTTCGCCCGAGGAACACCAGATGGGTGGGACGAGGCGTCCCTGCCGAGCCGTCCGTCCGCTGCGGGCAGAATGGCTCCCTACCTTCATGCAACAGCGGGTGCATAGCCCCCGCGGCGAAAACGAGGCTGCAATGCGGGAGGGGCGATCCCGGCGCGCGCCTTGCGGACAGGGCAGAACCCGCCATGTCATGGCCCAGTGGTTTTTTGGATAGGCTCATAGTCATTCAACGCACAGTTTAGAAGCAAAACATTGATCCGGCTTTCGCCGATGAATCCGAGCTGCGGCTTTTCGACCTGCTGCCGGACCAGCGTCTCACAGGCTGTTTTCTGCCAGTTGCCGAAGCCTCTCGCCCGGGCGACACGGTCCAGCTGGAACAGGGCCGCCTTCAGGCTGATGTGCGGATCGAGGCCGCTGCCGGAGGCCAGCAGCAATTCGGGCGGGACAGAAGCAACGGCGCCGCCCCAGCAGGCAGCCCGCTCCGCAATGTCTTTTTTGAGCTGCGCGCTGGTGCCGCCCTGATTACCGGCGCCGGACGGCACGGTGGCGTACTGCGCGGCGGACGGGCGCGCCTGGAAATAAACCGCGTTGGTAAAGGATTGCGCCAGCAGCCGGGAACCGACGGGATGGCCGTGGACATACAGCAGGCTGCCGCCCGCCTGGCCGGCAAAGCACCACTTCGCCAGGCCGGTCACGGCCAGCGGGAATGCCACGCCGCACAGCACGGTCAACGCCAGCAACATCCGCAACGCCGGTATGAACATCTTATTCATGGATCACATTCCTTTCACAGCCAGCCCAGATGGACCACCAGCCAGTCGATGCATTTGATGCCCGCAAAGGGGGCCACCACGCCACCAAGCCCATACACCATCAGGTTCCAGCGCAGCAGCGCGGCCGCGCCGATGGGCCGGTATTTGACCCCCCGCAGGGCCAGCGGGATCAGCACGACGATGATGAGGGCGTTGAAAATCACCGCGCTGAGCACCGCGCTTTCCGGCGAATGTAAGCGCATCACGTTCAGCGCGGCCAGCGGCCCGGCATGGCCGGCCGTGGCGTACAAGCCGCCGAACATCGCCGGCAGGATGGCGAAATACTTGGCCACGTCATTGGCCAAGCTGAAGGTCGTCAGCGAGCCGCGCGTCATGAGGATCTGCTTGCCGGTCTCGACGATATCGAGGAGCTTCGTGGGGTTGCTGTCCAGGTCCACCATGTTGCCCGCCTCGCGCGCGGCCTGGGTGCCGGTGTGCATCGCCACGCCCACATCCGCCTGCGCCAGCGCGGGCGCGTCATTCGTGCCGTCGCCGATCATGGCCACCAGGCGCCCCTCGGACTGTTCCGTACGAATCCGCTCCAGTTTGGCCTCCGGCGAAGCTTCGGCCATGAAATCGTCGACCCCCGCCTCGGCGGCCACGGCGGCGGCGGTCAGCGGGTTATCCCCCGTGATCATCACGGTACGGATGCCCATCTTGCGGAGATGCGCAAAGCGCTCGCGCAGGTTGACCTTGACCACATCCTTCAAATGGATGACGCCCAGGACACGCGACTGGTCGGCCACCACCAGCGGGGTGCCGCCCGTCCGCCCGATCTGGTCAACGGCCGCGGCCACCGCCGCCGGGTAAGCGACACCGTTGCGCTCGACCATGAGCCGCATGGCCTCCGCCGCGCCCTTGCGGAGGCTCCGCACCATGTCCCCGCCCTCCGTCGTCAAATCCACGCCGCTCATCCGGGTCTGGGCCGTGAACGGGATGAACCGCACCTTCAGCGCAGCCACCTCCCGGCCCCGCAGCCCGTGGCGCTCCTTGGCCAGCACGACAATGGAGCGGCCCTCCGGGGTTTCATCCGCCAGCGAAGCAAGCTGCGCGGCATCGGCCAGGTCCTTCTCCTGGATGCCGGGCGCGGGCAGGAAGGCGACGGCCACCCGGTTGCCCAGCGTGATCGTGCCGGTCTTGTCGAGCAACAGCACGTCAATGTCACCCGCCGCCTCGACGGCCCGCCCGCTCATGGCCAGCACGTTGTGCTGCATCAGACGGCCGATGCCGCCGATGCCGATGGCGCTCAGGAGCCCGCCGATGGTGGTGGGAATCAGGCAGACGACCAGCGAAACCAAAATCGGCAGCGTCAGGCGCGCACACCCCGGCTGCCCCGCCGCCTGCTCGCTGTACCAGCCAAAGGCGGGCAGCGTGGCCACCGCCACGATGAACAGCAGCGTCAGCGTCACCAGCACAATGCCCAGCGCGATCTCGTTGGGGGTCTTCTGCCGGCGCGCGTTCTCGATCATCGCGATCATGCGGTCAAGGAACGAATGGCCCGGATCCGCCTCCACCCGGACGACGATGCGGTCGCTGATGACCCGCGTGCCGCCGGTGACCGCGTTGCGGTCGCCGCCGCTTTCGCGGATGACCGGCGCGGACTCGCCGGTGATCGCCGACTCGTCCACGGTGGCAATGCCCTCGATGATCTCCCCATCCGCCGGGATGACATCACCGGTTTCACAGACCACGACATCGCCGCGTTTCAGGTCCGCGGCGGAAACCTCCCTTATTTTGCCGTGCTCCATCTTCTTCGCCAGCGTTCTGGTGCGGGTGCTGCGCAGGGCGTTGGCATGCGCCTTGCCCCGGCCCTCGGCCAGCGCCTCGGCGAAGTTCGCGAACAGCACCGTGAACCACAGCCAGACGGCAATCTGCAGGGTGAAGGCGGTGAAGGCATGGAACAGGGAACCGGTCACCAGCAGGGCCCCGACAAACACCACGAACATCACGGGATTGCGCCATTGCTCCCTGGGATTGAGCTTGATGAATGAATCCAGCACGGCCTGTTTCAACAGCGGCATGCCGCTATGCGGGCCGCGTTTGCCATCCATTCCCAGAAGTGTTGCGGTCATGCTCATGATGGTATGCAGGTTGATAGGCTGTAGGCTGTTAGACGATTAGGAAACACAAACATTTCTGATCCTTTTCTTTCCAATGTCAGCAATCCACGATTTTTCAACCGCCAATAAAGTTTCCTTGTTTCCTGATCCGCATCCTTCGCGGTTCCTTTTCTTCCATTCCGACCTTCAGCCTATAGCCTAAACCTCTTCAGCCTCTAAAAGCTCCTTCCGGCCAGCATAAGGAAATGCTCGACCACCGGTCCCAGCAGCAGGACCGGGAAAAAGGTGAGCACGCCGACAATGAGAAGGCTGAAGGTCAGGATGACGGCAAAGGCGGCCGTGTCGGTCGGGAAATTCCCGGAATTCGGCGGGGCGACCCGCTTGCGCACCATGCCGCCCGCAATGCCGAGGACGGGGATGATCACCCCGAACCGGCCCAGCAGCATCGCCAGCGCCAGCGTCCCGTTATAGAAAGGCGTATTTGCGTTGAGCCCCGCGAAGGCGCTCCCATTGTTGCCGGCGGCCGAGGCGTAGGCATAAAGGACCTCGGAGAGGCCATGCGGTCCCGCGTTGGCCATGCCGGCGCGCGCCGACGGCAGAAGCAGGGCCACCGCCGCACCGCAGAGAATGACGAAGCCGGGAACCAGGATGCCGATAATTGCCAGGCGCACCTCCCGGGCCTCGATTTTCTTGCCCAGGTATTCCGGCGTCCGCCCCACCATCAACCCGACCAGAAAAACCGTCAGGATGACGAACAGGATCATCCCGTAAAGCCCCGCCCCGACACCGCCGAAGACGACCTCGCCCAGCAGGATGTTGAAAAGCGGGACCAGGCCGGCCAGGGGCGAAAAGCTGTCATGCATCGCATTGACGCTACCGTTCGAGGCCGCCGAAGTCACCGTGCCCCACAGGACGCTGTTCATCACGCCGAACCGCGTTTCCTTGCCCTCCATCCAGGCGGACAAACCGGTGACCGGATTGACAGACGTCTCCGCCACCCATGCGACGGCAAAGCCGGCCAGCACCAGCAGGAGCATGACGGCGAACAACGCCCAGGCGTGGCGGCGGCGGCCGATCAGGAGGCCGAAGGTGCAAATCTGCGCCGCAGGAAGCAGCAGGATGGCCAGCATTTCGAAGAAGTTGGAAAGCGGCGTCGGGTTTTCAAAGGGATGCGCGCTGTTGGCGCCGAAGAACCCGCCGCCATTGGTGCCGATCTGCTTGATGGCGATCTGCGACGCGGCAGGACCGAGCGGAATGACCTGTTGCGGCCCCTCCAGAGTTGTAACCGTCGCATACGGCGCGAAGGATTGAACCACGCCCTGCCCCACCAGGAAAACCGCAAACAGCAGCGAGAGCGGGAGCAGCACATAAACCGTCGTGCGGACGAGATCGGCCCAGAAGTTGCCCAATGTGTCGGCGCACCGGCGCGACAGGCCGCGCGCCAGGGCCAGCAGCACGGCCATGCCGGTCGCCGCGCTGACGAAATTCTGCACGGTCAGGCCGAGCATCTGCACCAGATAGCTGAGCGACGCCTCGCCCGAATACGCCTGCCAGTTCGTGTTCGTCATGAAACTGACGGCGGTATTGAGCGCCAGCCAGAACGGGACACGGGGAATATTTTGGGGATTGAGCGGCAGGTGCGCCTGGAACAGCTGCAGGCCGAACACCATCAGGAAGCCCAGCAGGTTGAAGGCCAGCAACGCCCAGAGATAATCCTTCCACCGCATCTCCCGCTTCGCATCCACGCCCGCCAGTTTGTATATGGCCCGTTCGACCGGCTTCAGGAAAAAGAGCGGATGGCGTTTTTCCTCAAACACGCGCGCCATGAACAGGCCGAGGAGCGGCGCCAGCGCCAGCAACGCGCCAAAATAGGAGACCACCTGCAACCATTCGCTTGTTTTCATGCCCCCACAATAAAGGCAAGAGACCGGAAAGGCCAAATTAAAATCTCATGATACCGTGTTAAAAAAGTATAAAATGATCCGGACATAGGAATGGCGGCGGCACGAACATGGCGGACCGCCGCAAAGCTCACGGCAACGGCACGCAACACATCGCGCAGGTTCCCGGCATCTATGCCACCGATGGCGACGGCCGTCAGTGGTGCTGCCGCATCATTTCCCCGCGCATGTCACGGTTTTTTACCGGCGGATCCGTTACTGATATACGCCTTGCCCGCGGCCACTGACCGCAACGCCGGAATGAGTTCTTCGAACGCCCGGTTTTTCCGCACATAGCCCATGCCGCCGGCGTTCAGGATCGAATGGACCAGGCTGTCACCGAAGTGATTGGACAGCGCCAGCACCTTGATGCCGGGCTGGTTGACAAGTATCTTGCGCGTCGTTTCGATGCCGTTCATGCCGGGCAGCAGGATATCCATGATCACGACATCCGGGCACGCTTCGCGTGCCTTGTCCAGCGCGATCTCGCCGCTCTCCGCCTCGGCCACGACGGTCATGTCCGCCTGACGTTCGATCAACGCGCGCATTTCTTCGCGGGTCGCTTTGTGATCTTCCACCAGCAGGATTCTCATAATCTTTACCTGTCCCTACGCATCAACGGATGTGATGCCTTCGCGGATGGCATACTTGGTGAGCTCCGCCACGCTTTGCAGGTTCAGCTTCTCCATGATGTTGTGGCGGTGGGTTTCGACTGTCTTGACACTGACGCCCAACGCGGCGGCGGTCTCTTTTGTGCTCTTGCCTTCGGCGATGAGTTGCAGCGCTTCCCGTTCACGGTCCGTCAAGACCACAAAGGCCGGGTTTTTGCTTTGGGAAGCGGAGATTTCAACATACTCGTCCACCACGCCCCGGGCAATGTCAGGGCTGAGGTATTTCTTGCCACCCATCACCTCCCGGACGGCACGCACAAGATCTTCATAGGCCCTCGACTTCAACACATACGCCGAGGCGCCCGCCTTGAGCATCTCCCTGACGAACTCCCGGTTCGCATGTCCGGACAAGGCCACCACCTTGATGTTCGGATTCGCCTTCAGGAGCTTGCGCGTGGCCTCAATCCCGTTCAGGTCCGGCATGGACACATCCATGATGACAGCATGGGCGCCGGCCTTCCGGGCCAGCTCGACGGTCGCCTTGCCGTTGTCGGCTTCGCCGACAACTTCAAAATCCGGCTCCTTCGCGATGAGGGCTTTGAGGCCCTCGCGCATCATGGCATGGTCGTCCGCAAGCACAAGCTGCACATTCATATCAGTCGCCTTTCCCCAGGTGGAAACGATATAATTTCATACCCATAAGACCCATCTTCCTATCGCCAGCGTCCTGAGTCAAATATTTTTCGAAAGCAAGGCAATCGGCGCCGGGCATGTACCGATATGTGTAATTGTTACAGCGCCTCGCCGCATCGGGATATCAGGAAAACCCTTAGAGACCCGTGCGAAAATCCTTAGAGCCTATCCGAAACCCCATTGGGATTATGATGGCATGAGTTTTCGCGGCGGGCAAGGCGCAAAACCAGGCTGTAGGCTGAAGACGATTAGACTGTTAGTGAGAAATGCAGGAGGAGAGCGTGAGGAAGGTGATTAGACTGAAGGCTGTTAGCTTCACGGCTCAGCGGTTCGACTCTTCACCAGGGTGAAGTGCGAACACACTCACCACAGGCCGGAGACTTCGCCCTTCTAAGAAAAAACCGGATGGATGAGGCGAGGCGTTCGGTCGCTGCGGGCAGAATGGCTCCCTACCTTCATGCAACAGCGGGTGCATAGCCCCCGCTGTACTCTTTCCGGGTACAGCAGGCGCTATGTGCCTGCTGCAATGCGGGAGGGGCGATCCCGGCGCACGATTTGCGGACAGAGTGGAACCCGCGGTGTCATGGCCAGTGGGTTTCCGGATAGGCTCTTACTCACACATAAGGGTTTTTGCCGGTGTGTTTCAGGGTTTTCCGGATACCGCTCCAAGACCCCCCCGGGCTAAAGTAGGCGCAAAGAAAGTTTCGGGTTTCGGTCTGTTACCGGGTTGGAAGATGAGCGGATAAAGAAAGGAGGCGGCGCAAATCGATCGTGATGGCGGGGTTGGAACTCGACCCTGCCCGTCTATTCAGGAGTTATGCGGTTACCGTCAACAAACGAAACAGGCAGCAAAAAAAGAGGTTTGTAATGAAGATTTATTTAGCGGTTGTCCTTGGAGCGGCGGTTGCAGCATCCAGGCTGACATCTCAAGCGGGGGAAAATCCGGAAACCACGGTGCCTGCCATGCCCCATGTAGAGAAAACGGCAGCCATGATGCAGTGCGTCTATGTGTGTCCGCACTGTGAGACGCTGGCCCTGGCGGCTGGCAAGTGTCCGATGTGTGGCAAAGAGATGATGCCGTCGCACATTCTGGGCATAAAGAATGGCGAAGCGATGACATGCGGTTGCGGCGCCGGCTGCGATTGCGACGCAAAAGACATGAAAGACGGCAAGTGCGGGTGCGGCAAGGACGTCGTGAAGGCCAGCCTCAAGGGCATGTATGTTTGTCCTGCGGGTTGCCCGGTCATTTCTGACAAACCCGGCGATTGCGGCGGGTGCGGCAAGATGATGAAAAAGTGCGAATAAGGACCGAGGTGTATGAAAAAAAATCATCTTTTGGGCATAAGTAATGGCTGGGCCATGCTGTGCGCCTGCCCCGTGAACTGCACGTGCGACGCGGCGGGCGTGAAGACCGGCAAGTGTGCCTGCGGCAAAGAAGTTTCGTTGATGGGTGCGAAGGGCCTGTATGACTGCATGGGTGAATGGTTTGAGCTGTCGGACAAACCCGGCAAGTGTGCCTGCGGTGCAGACCTGAAGAAGTACAGATCAGGAATGGCGGGTCTTGCGGTGTCCGGGTCCCCGGTTATCGGGGCCGGATAACGCATCCCGGAAATGGAGGACGCCATGCAGCCACACGGACCATTGATGGAGGAGCACCGGCTGATCGAACGCATGATTGCGCTGGTGAAGACGGAGATCGTGCGGATCCAGATCGCCGATGAACTGGACCCGGCGTTCATCGACCTGGTTGTTGACTTCATCCGTGTCTACGCCGACCACACGCACCATGGCAAGGAGGAGGAGATCCTCTTCCCCGGCCTGATGGCCAAGGGCATGGCGCCGGCCCATGAGGCGATGCTGCATGCGCTGGTGGCGGAACACCGCTATGCGCGGCAGCTCACCGCCAGCCTGGTCACCGCCCGGAACGACTATGTGGGCGGCAACCGGGAGGCCCTAGGGCGGGTGGTCAGCCTGATGATGGCCCTCACGGATTTCTATCCCCGGCATATTGCCAGGGAGGACGCCGAGTTCTTCCCCGCGGCCATGGACTACCTTGACGAGGGCGAGCAGGCGGACATGCTCGATCTCTTTTTGGAATTCGACCGGGCCGTGATCCATGAAAAATACGGATCGGTGGTTGATTTGCTGGACGTGCGGCATCGCACACACGGCGAACGGCGGCCGATCCGGCTTCGTTTCGATCATCCGGACAGTTGGATCCATGCTGGGATCGCAATCGATGGCTAGGTTCCGGGGCGGCGTCCGTTTGCATGGGCGGTTGCGATTGTGGCGCCGCCGAGATATCCACGGGCAGTTGTCCTACAACCGATAATCACTTCCTGCCGCCCACAACCGAATACACAACAAAAAAGTCGTAACTTGTTTAAATAAAATAAATTACGACCAAAACGGAACACGAAATTTATATAAATAATTATTCAAATATCCTAATTATTGCAGCGCAAATGGTTGCAATTCATACAAGGTGAAAAACTTTCTCGAAATGTGTTCCATTGTGTTCCGTTGTGTTCCGGTTGCCCCTCGTGGCCCATGCGGCAGTCGGGCGTGAGTCGCGCTTTTTCCTTGCCTGCGTCAGGTACCCACGGCAGGCCGCCGGTGTGCCGGCTGGACCCGGCTCAGGTTTTTCGAAGTGGGTTCTAAGAAAATTCCGTATGCCCGGTAAGGGTTGTGGATCGTATGCTTTATTCATGTGTGGGTCCGGATCCTTGGCTGCGCCATGAGGGCCGCGGTTTTGCGCTTGATTGAGGTTGCGGTGGGGACTACATTTTCAATCATGGAATTGCATGCCGTCGGGGTGCGCATGCGCCTGCAGGCCGGAATGAAAGCCATGCGATCCCCGAAAAACAAAAATGCCTTGAAGCGGAAACGAACAGAAATGGTTGGATATCCTGATAGCCTGGCCGCCTGCCGCCTGTCAACCTGCATCCTCCGGGATGCGGTGGTGACGCCTTCATGAATAAACACCATCCGAACGATTCCGCCGCCGGCCGGTCGGGCCGCCTGCTCTGGCTGCCCGTCCCCGTGCTGCTGCTGGCGCTGGCCGTCTTGTGGGCTGCGGATCTGCGGACGGCCCACGAATCCCTGTTGCTGATGAACGCGTGCAACTTTTTGTTTTCGACCGTGGCGTCGCTGCTGGTGGCCGTTCTGGTCGGGCGGAGCTTCCTCCTGTGCGGCGCGCCGGGCCTGTTGCTGATGGGCAGCGGCGTCGTGCTCTGGGGCGCCGCCGGCACGCTCATCCCCATCGTGCAGGGCCATGGGCTCAACGCCATGGTCACCGTCCACAATGTCCTGGTCTGGCTCGCGGCGGTCTGTCTCCTGGCCGGCGTGCTGCTCGCCCCGAAACCGTGCCGGTCGCCGGGGTGGTCGCGCCTGCTGCTGGCGCTGGCCTATGCGGGCGCCCTGGGTGCGGTGGGGCTGGTCGTGGTGCTGGCGCTGTCAGGCCGGCTGCCGGTTTTCTTCGTGCAGGGCCAGGGCGGGACCATGGTCCGGCACTTCGTGCTGGGTTCGGCCATCCTCATGTTCGGGCTGGCGGCCGCGCTGCTCGGGTGGGCGAACCGCCATGCGGCGTCGGCGTTTGCGCGCTGGTATGTGGCCGCGTTGCTGCTGGTGGCGACGGGCCTGTTCGGCATCATGCTCGAATCGGTGCATGGCGGCGCGCTGAGCTGGGTCGGCCGCGCCGCGCAGTTCCTGGGCGGCGCGTATATGCTGATGGCGGCGGTCGCGGCGGCGCGTGAATCGGCGGCGTCCGTTGTTGCAACCGGACTGGCGCGGGATGAGGTTCAGTACCGCTATGGCGTGGCGGTTGCGGTCGTCCTGGCGGCCACCACGTTCCGGCTGGTGTTCCTGTCCCTGCTGGGCACGCGCGCCCCCTTTGTGATTTTTTTTCCTGCGGTGGCGCTGGCCGCCCTCTACGGCGGGTGGCGCGCCGGCCTGCTGGCCACCACGCTCGCGGCGGGCCTGACCAGCTTTTTCTGGATCGAGCCGGTTCATCAATTTGCTATCGGACACTCGGCCGACTGGCTGGCGCTGGCGGTCTTCTTCCTGAGTGGCGCGATGATCTCCCTGGTCGCCGAGGCGATGCATCGTGCCAATGCTAGGGCGGCCGCCGCCGAGGCCGCGGCCGGGGTTGCCGCCGAACGCTTGCAGGCTGCGGAGGCGTTGCGCAAGAACGAGCAGCAGCTGCAGGCGCATGTCGAGAATTCGCCCATGGCGGTGGTGGAATGGGACAAGAGCTTCATCGTCACCCGCTGGGAGGGCGCGGCGGAGAAGATCTTCGGCTGGAGCACCGCCGAAGTGCTCGGCAAGCCGATCGGCGGACTGCACATAATTTATGAAGCGGACCAGCCCATTGTGGACGGCGTCATGCGGCAGCTGGCCGATGGCGTGACGCGGCAGGTGGTCTCCGCCAACCGCAACTACACCAAGGCCGGCGCGGTTCGGCACTGTGTCTGGCACAACTCGGTGCTGCTGGATTCCGACGGACGCATGGGGTCGGTGTTCTCGCTGGTGCTTGATATCACGGAACGCAAACAGGCCGAGGAGGCCCTGCGGGCCAGCGAGGCTGCGGAGCGTGCCAGTCGCGCGAAACTGGCGACGGCCTTTGCGAGCATGACCGAGGCGATCTTCATCGCCGATGCCGGCGGGCGGCTGACCGATTTCAACGACGAATTCGTTCGCTACCACAGGTTCAAGGACCGGGACGAGTGTAGCCGGACCATTGCCGACTGCCCGAAGTATCTCGAGGCATATTTTGCCGATGGGACGCCGGCACCGCCGGAGCAGTGGGCCATGGCGCGCGCGTTGCGGGGCGAAACGGCGTCCGACTTCGAGTACCGGCTGCGCCGCAAGGAGACCGGCGAGATGTGGTGGGGAAGTTACAATTTCGCGCCCGTCAAGGACAAGGACGGTGGGATCGCCGGCGCGGTCGTGTCCGTCCGCGAAATCACCGCGCTCAAACAGGCCGAGGAGGCGTTGCTCGCTTCGGAACTCCGGTACCGCCGACTTTTTGAGGCGGCGAAGGACGGCATTTTAATCCTTGATGCCGAGACCGGGATGGTCGTTGATGTGAATCCCTTCTTGATCGAAATATTGGGGTTGTCGCGCGAGGTGTGCCTCGGCAGGAAGATCTGGGAGCTGGGGTTCTTCAGGAATATTGTCGCCAGCCAGGACCGGTTCAAGGAGCTTCAGGAAAAGGAATTCATCCGCTATGAAGACCTGCCATTGGAGACCAAGGATGGCCGGAAAATTGATGTGGAGTTTGTCAGCAATGTTTATCAGGTCAACCGCCAGAAGGTGATCCAATGCAACATCCGCGACATCACCGAACGCAAGCAGGCCGAGGCCGAGATGCTGGCCAGCCGGCGGCGGGCGGAACTGCTGGCGCGGACCGCCGGCGAGATGCTGGCCAGCCAGGAGCCGCAGCGCGTGGTCGAGCGGCTGTGTCGCGACGTGATGGCTTTCCTGGATTGCCATGCCTTCTTCAATTTCATAGTCAACGAGGATGCCGGGCGCCTCCATCTCAATGCCTGCGCCGGCATCCCGTCAGATGAGGCCGCCCGGATTGAATGGCTTGATTACGGTGTGGCTGTCTGCGGCTGCGTCGCCCAGCAGGGGCAGCGGATCATTGCGGAAGACATCCCGCACACGCCCGACCCGCGCACCGATCTGGTCAAGGGTTACGGCATTCAGGCCTACTGCTGCCATCCGCTGCTGGCGCAGGGCCGGGTCATCGGCACGCTGTCCTTCGGCACGCGGTCGCGGACAAAGTTCAGCGACGATGACGTGGCGCTGATGAATGCCGTGGCCGACCTGGTGGCGCTGGCCATGGACCGGCTGCGCGACCACGAGTCGCTGCGTGAAAGCCGCGAGGATCTCAACCGCGCACAGGCCGTGGCCCATGCCGGCAGTTGGCGCATGAACGTGCAGAAGAATGAGCTGCTCTGGTCCGACGAGAACTGGCGGATTTTTGGCGTGCCCAGGGAAACGCCGCTCACCTATGAGACGTTCCTAGATACGATTCATCCGGATGACCGCGCGAATGTGGACCAGAAATGGCTCGCCGCCTTGGGCGGCGAACCGTATGACTTTGAGCATCGCATTGTGGTCGGCAACACCGTCAAATGGGTGCATGAACGCGCCGAACTGGAGTTCGACAAGGCGGGTGCGCTGCTGGGCGCATTCGGAACCACGCAGGACATCACCGAGCGCAAGCACATCGAAGAGACGTACGCCTTCCTGTCGCAGTGCGGCTATGTGGATGCGGGCGAGGATTTCTTCCAGGCGCTGGCGCGCTATCTGACCAGGGCCCTGGACATGGGCTATGTCTGCATCGACCGCCTGCTGGGGGACGGCCTGTCGGCTGAAACCGTGGCGGTCTACAACGATGGCAGGTTCGAGAACAACATCACCTACGCCCTGAAAGACACCCCCTGCGGCGATGTGGCGAAGAATACAACGTGCTGCTTCCCCCGGAATGTGTGCCGCCTGTTTCCTCGGGATGCGGCGCTCCAGGACCTGGCGGCCGAGAGCTATATCGGGACGATCCTGTGG